>WBZO01000224.1_pt1 | contig 142367 bp, 132 predicted proteins | sample 5204261 | NCBI WGS metagenome assembly WBZO01 (sample SAMN12412400, study PRJNA552823) | activated sludge metagenome | isolation source: activated sludge from anammox sidestream of wastewater treatment plant... | place: USA: North Carolina | collected 2017-09 | reverse complement strand
TCGGAAGTGAAACGCAGCCGCGCCGATGGTAGTGTGCATCCGCATGCAAGAGTAGGTCATCGCCAGGGCCTTATCCCCAAACGGGCTGATCCTCACCGATCAGCCCGTTTTTCTTGGCCGCGATTCCGTGTAAGCCCAAGCGCCGGATTTCGGCCGATTGCGAGCAGGGGTCATTGGCGGGGGTCGGGCATGAACGGGCCCGCTCTGGACGTGGGCACAAAAAACCCGCTTCGAATAGACCGAAGCGGGTGCAAGTTGTTGATTTGGCGCGCCCGACAGGATTCGAACCTGTGACCCCTGCCTTCGGAGGGCAGTACTCTATCCAGCTGAGCTACGGGCGCGTGGAGTGCGGTGGTCGCGTATTGTCGCATGAATGCCGCTTGACGTGCTGCTAGGCTAGATGGATGGCTCCGCGCGAACTTGCAGCCCCTGATGGCGATCCCCTGCCGTGGCGCGAGCGCCTGCGCGGGTATTCGGCGCTGGTTGGTGGGGATCGTCCGGCGGGGTGGCTGGTGGTGCTGTTGCCGACCGGCTGGGCGCTATGGCTGGCGGCAAAGGGCTGGCCGCCGCCGGGTCTGCTGCTGGCGTTCGTCGCTGGCGGGATTTTGCTGCGCGGCGCCAGCCGGGCGATCGACGGTTATTTCGGCGCGGTGCGCGACGCGCTGGTCGGTCGGATTGCGCGTTTTCCACCCGATGCCGATCTGGTCGATCCGCGGCTTGCGGCCCTGCTGTGCCTGGTGCTGCTGCTGGTGGTGGCGTCGCTGGTGCTGGCGTTGCACCCGGCGGCGCTCTGGCTGGGGGCGTCGTGGGCGGTGCTGGCACTGGGTTATCTGCTGGTCAAGCGACATCTGTATCTGGCCCAGGCCTACGTGGGCGCGCTGGCGGGCTGGGGCGTGCCGATGGCGTTCGCCGCACAGTCGGGTTCGGTCCCGTCGCTGGGCTGGACGCTGTACGTGGCGACCGTGTTCTGGGTGACGGCCTGCGCGACCTGGCGGTCGATGGCCGAGCGCAACGACGATCTGCTGTCGGGCGCGAAGTCGCTGGCGATCCTGCTGGGCGAGGTGGATCTGATCGGGCAGGGCGTGCTGTACGCCGGCGCCTTCGTTGCGCTGGTGCTGGTCGGGCGTGAGGCGGGCCTCGGTGGTTGGTACTGGCTCGGCCTTGCGTTGGCGCTGGTGCCGGTCGGCCAGGCGTTCCGCATCGCCCGCCATCGCGATTCGGCGGGTTGCCTGCGTGCGCTCGGCTGCAACGGCTGGTTCGGCTTGGCGGTGTTGATCGGGATCGTGCTGGACTTCGCGCTGCGTGCGAAGGTGGTGGCCGCATGAACGAGGCGAGTCGGCAGGGGTGGTCGGTGCGGGTGGCGCTGCGCTGCGCGGCGTTCGCCGAGCGCTGGTTCCCGGACGCCTACGTGTTCGCCGCGGTCGGCGTGCTGCTGATCGCCGCCGTCGCGATCGGGTTCGGTGCGGCGCCGGCGCAGGTGGCAACGCGCTTCGGCGAGGGCTACTGGAGCCTGATTCCGTTCACCATGCAGATGGCCTTCGTGGTGATCGGCGGCTACGTGGTGGCGACGGCGCCGGTGGTGGCGCGCTTGATCGACCGGCTCGCGCGGGTGCCGCGCAGCGGGCGCGGTGCGGTGTGCTTCGTCGCCCTGTTGTCGATGCTCAGCTCCTTGCTGAGCTGGGGCTTCTCGCTGGTGTTCGCTGGCCTGCTGGTGCGGGAGCTGGCGCGACGCCGCGAGCTGGACATGGACTATCGCGCGGCCGGTGCCGCAGCCTATCTTGGCCTCGGCGCGGTGTGGGCGATGGGGCTGTCGTCCTCGGCGGCGCAATTGCAGGCCAATCCGGCCAGCATGCCGCCGGGGCTGCTGCAGATCACCGGCGTGCTGCCGTTCACCCAGACCATTTTCCTGTGGCAGTCGATCATGTTGACCGTGGTGCTGGTGCTGGCCTCGCTGCTGGTGTGCTGGTTCACCGCGCCGGTCGGCAATGCCGCGCGCACCGCAGCCGACTTCGACGCGCTGCCGGCCGCCGACCCGGCGCCCGCCGCGCCGGCGCCGCGACGCCCCGGAGAATGGCTGGAGCACAGCCCGCTGCTGGTACTCCTGCTGTCCCTGCTCGGCTTCGGCTGGCTGTGGCAGGAGTTCACCAGCAAGCCGGTAGTGGCCGCGATCGCCAACCTCAACACCTACAACTTCCTGTTCCTGTCGCTGGGCCTGCTGATGCACTGGCGGCTGCGCAGCTTCCTCGATGCGGTGGCGCGCGCGGTGCCGGCGGTCACCGGGGTGCTGATCCAGTTCCCGCTGTACGGCGGCATGGCGCAGCTGATGACCCACGCCGCCGGCGCAGACGGGATCACGCTGTCGCACCGGCTGTCGCAGGTCTTCGTGCAGGTCGCCAGTCACGACACCTTCGCGGCGGTGATGGGAGTGTACTCGGCGGTGCTCGGCTTCTTCGTGCCCTCGGGCGGCGGCAAGTGGATCATCGAGGCGCCTTACGTGATGCAGGCCGCCAACGAACTGCATTTCCACCTCGGCTGGACGGTGCAGATCTACAACGCGGCCGAGGCGCTGCCGAATCTGATCAATCCGTTCTGGATGCTGCCGCTGCTGGGCATCCTCGGGCTGCGCGCGCGCGATCTGGTCGGCTTCACCTTCCTGCAATTGCTGGTCCACGTGCCGCTGGTGCTGGGCCTGCTGTGGCTGCTGGGCGAAACCCTGGCCTACCTGCCACCGGTACTGCCATAGGGCGGGCCTTCACGCCACCCGCGCGCAGACCCAGGCTTCGACGTGGGCGACGCCGGCCCGGCGCAGCGCGGACGCCGCCGCATGCAGCGTGGCTCCGGTCGTCATCACGTCGTCGAACAGGGTGACGTGTTCGGGAAGCGCGGCGCCGCGTGCTACCGCGAATGCGCCCTTCAAGTTGCGTTTGCGCGCATCGGCGCCCAGCCGCGACTGCGGGGAAGTGGCGCGAACGCGGCGTAACAAATCGGTGTGCAGCGGCACGCCCAGCGCGCGTGCCAGCGGCTTTGCCAGTTCCAGCGCCTGGTCGTATCCGCGCCGTCGCAGCCGGCTGCGGTGCAACGGCAGCGGCACCAGCGCCTGCGGGCGATCCAGCGCGACGAAGCGTTCGGCCATGTGCTGCGCCAGCACGCGGCCGGAGGCGAAGTCGCGATGGAATTTGAGCCGTGGCAACAGCGCATCGACCGGAAAGGCGTAGCCGAAGGCGGCGTGGACGGCATCCAGCGGCGGCGGGCGCTGCAGGCAGGCGCCGCACAGGCCGGGTTCCGGCAGCGGCAGCGCACAGCGCGTGCAGGCCGGCCCCTGCCAGGGCAGATCGGCACGGCAGGCGGCGCACAGGTCGCGGTCGGGCAGCCCGGGATCGCCGCAGGCCACGCAGCGCGGCGCGAACAGCCAGCGCAGCGGCGCGTCAACTTTCAAAAACCTGATTGGGTTGACGATGGCGTCCATGCCATACAGACTGCGCCCTTCCGCAGTGCCTGTCCTCAGGGAAACGCCCTTGTCTGCCGTCAGTCCCTTGCCCGTTGCCGCATCGGAAATCCGCCACGATTGGACCCGCGCCGAGGTCGAGGCGCTGCTGGATTTGCCTTTCCCCGAATTGCTTTACCGCGCGGCGACGGTGCACCGCCGGCATTTCGATCCCTGTCAGGTGCAGGTTTCGACCCTGCTGTCGGTCAAGACCGGCGGCTGCCCGGAAGATTGCGCCTATTGCCCGCAGTCGGCCCATCACGGCACCGGCCTTGCGGCCAGCAAGCTGATGGACGTTGACGCGGTGCTGGAAAAGGCGCGTCAGGCCAAGGCGAACGGCGCTTCCCGCTTCTGCATGGGCGCGGCCTGGCGTTCGCCCAAGCCGCGCGACATGCCCAAGGTGACGGCGTTGATCCGCGAGGTGAAGGCGCTGGGGCTGGAAACCTGCGCCACGCTGGGCATGCTGGACGCGGCGCAGGCGCGGGAACTGAAGGACGCCGGGCTGGATTACTACAACCACAACCTCGACACCGATCCCGAGTATTACGACCACATCATCCACACCCGCACCGTGCAGGATCGCTTCGACACCCTGGAGCACGTGCGCGCTGCCGGGCTGAAGACCTGCTGCGGCGGCATCGTCGGCATGGGCGAAACCCGCCGCCAGCGCGCCGGGCTGCTGATGACGCTGGCGAACCTGCCCAGCCATCCGGAATCGGTGCCGATCAACCAGCTGGTGCCGGTCAAGGGCACGCCGCTGGCCGATGCGCCGCCGCTGGATCCGCTGGAGTTCGTGCGCACGATTGCCGTCGCCCGAATCCTGATGCCGACCTCGATGGTGCGGCTGTCGGCCGGGCGCGATGCCATGAGCGATGAGCTGCAGGCGCTTTGCTTCGCCGCCGGCGCCAATTCGATTTTCCACGGGGACAGACTGTTGACCACGGGCAACCCCGATACGGGGTACGATGACGCCCTGTTCCAACGCCTCGGTCTGCGTCCCATGCCACTTGAACACGTCAAACCCAGCAGCGACATCCCCGGCCTGACCATCGTCGGCGGCAGCGAATGCTGCGGCGGCGGTTGCTGCACCGAGGGCAACGATTGCTCTTGCAGCGCGGACGGCGGCGGTTGCGGCACCGGCGGCAGCAAGTGCGGCTGCAACGACGGCAGCTCCGGGGTGGCGGCAACGGCTGCACCGGTGTCCGTCCTGCCCGTTCGCGAGCCGGAGGACGGCTGCGGCTGCGGCTGTGGATGCGAGCACGGCTGAGCGATCGCGTCGCTGCGCTGCAGGTGCAGCGCGAACTCCAGCACCGATTGCGGATCCGGCGCACGGCTACGCGTCGCGATGGCGTGCGCTGCGAGGTGGACGGCCGCTGGCTGCTGAATTTCTGCAGCAACGATTACCTGGGAGTGTCGCAGCACCCACGCGTGCTGGCAGCGCTGCGCTCGGTGGGTGCCGCCGGCAGCACGGCCTCGCCGCTGGTGTGCGGCCACGCGGCCGCGCACGCCCGGCTGGAGGACACTCTGTGCGACTGGCAGCAGGCGCCGCGCGCGCTGCTGTTTTCCAGCGGTCATGCCGCCAACCTGGCGGTGCTGCAGGGGCTGCTGGGCAAGGGTGACGTCTGCGTGCAGGATCGGCTGAATCACGCCAGCCTGATCGACGGCGCGCGGCTGTCCGGCTGCGACTTCAGGCGCTATCCGCATGGTGATGCCGAAGGCGCGGCGCGCCAGCTGGCGGCGCATCCCGAAGGGGCGGCGCTGCTGGCCAGCGATGGCGTGTTCTCGATGGACGGCGACGTGGCGCCGCTGCGGGAACTGGCCGTCGTGGCAAAAACGCACGAAGCGACGCTCTACGTCGATGAAGCCCACGCCGCGGGCGTGCTGGGCGAGGCCGGGCGCGGCAGCATCGCGGCGGCGGGACTGTCGGTCGCCGACGTGCCGCTGCGGCTTGTCACCTTCGGCAAGGCGCTGGGCGGTGCCGGCGCGGCGGTGCTGGGCGCGGCCGATCTGATCGAACACCTGCTGCAGACGGCGCGCGGCGCGATCTATTCGACCGCGCTGGCGCCGGCACAGGCGGCGGCGACGCAGGCGGCGGTCGCCCTTGTGAACGGCGAGGAAGGTGAGGCGCTGCGCGCGCGGCTGCGCGGGAACATCGCCCGCTTCCGGGAGGGCGCGGCGGCACGCGGGCTCGCCCTGCTGCCTTCGGAGACCGCGATCCAGCCGCTGCCTGCGGGCGACGATGCCCGCGCTCTTGGCTGGTCGGCGGCGCTGGAGGCGCGCGGCTACTGGGTCGGAGCCATCCGCCCGCCGACGGTGCCGGAGGGCGGCGCGCGGCTGCGGATCACGCTGTCGGCCGCGCACGCTGCCAACCAGATCGACGGACTGCTGGATGCGCTGGCGGAATCGACCGGTGGGCAAGCGCCGGAAGGCCGGTGAGGGAACCCCACGCGGCCTTGCTCTACACCCCGCCGATGCAGACGTATTTGAGCTCGGTGTAGTCGTCGAGTCCGTACTTCGAACCCTCGCGGCCGATGCCCGATTGCTTGATGCCGCCAAACGGCGCGACCTCGGTCGAGATCAGGCCGGTGTTGACGCCGACGATGCCTGCTTCCAATGCCTCCGATACCCGCCAGCTGCGCGCCAGGTCGCGGGTGTAGAAATACGCCGCCAGTCCGTATTCGGTGGCGTTGGCAAGTGCGATGGCTTCCTCTTCGGTATGGAAGCGGAACAGCGGCGCCACCGGGCCGAAGATTTCCTCGCGCGACAGCCGCATGGTGGTGTCGGCATCGAGCAGCACGGTCGGTTGGTAAAAGGTGCCACCGAGGGCATGGCGCGCGCCGCCGGTGGCGACTTTGGCGCCCTTGCCCAGCGCATCGGCCACCAGGCCCTCGACCTTGTCCAGCGCCTTGGCGTCGATCAACGGGCCTTGGTCGGTGCGCCCCTTGAGGCCATCGCCGACGGCCAGCGCCTCGACGGCGGCCACCAGCTTCTTCGCGAACGCGTCATACACGCCGTCCTGCACGAACAGCCGGTTCGCGCACACGCAGGTCTGGCCGCTGTTGCGGTACTTGCTGGCGATCGCTCCGGCGACCGCGGCGTCGAGGTCGGCATCGTCGAACACGAGGAACGGCGCGTTACCGCCCAGTTCCAGCGACACCTTCTTGACGCCTTCGGCGCACTGGGCCATCAGCAGCTTGCCCACGGCGGTCGAGCCGGTGAAGCTGAGCTTGCGTACCTTGCGGTTGGATGTCATCTCGCGACCGATGGCCGCGGCATCGGCACCGGTGACGATATTGAGGACGCCCGCCGGCAGCCCGGCTTGTTCGGCCAGCACGCCGAGCGCCAACGCCGAATAGGGAGTCTGGATCGCCGGCTTGCATACCACGGTGCAGCCTGCTGCCAGCGCCGGCCCGATCTTGCGGGTGAGCATGGCCGAGGGAAAGTTCCACGGCGTGACCGCGGCGACCACGCCGACGGGCTGGCGCAGCGTCACGATGCGTTTGTCGGCGGCGTGCGCGGGAATGGTGTCGCCGTACATGCGCTTGGCTTCCTCGCCGAACCATTCGAGGAAGCTGGCCGCGTAGGCGATTTCGCCGCTGGATTCGGCCAGCGGCTTGCCCTGCTCGGCGGTCATCAATCGCGCCAGATCGGATTGATGTTCGATCATCAGGTCGGCCATCCTGCGCAGCACGCGCGCGCGCTCCTTCGCGGTCCGCGCGGCCCACGCCGGCTGCGCCGCGTGCGCCGCGTCGATCGCCCGTGAGGTTTCGCGCGCACCCATGTCGGGAACGGTGCCCAGCGCTTCGCCGCTGGCCGGATTCGTCACTTCGCAGGTCGCGCCCCGGTCGGCATCGCACCATTGGCCGTCGATGAACGCCTGCGTGCGCAGCAGGTCGGGACGGGAGAGCGTGAGACTCATGGGGAAACGTCCTTGCGATCGGGCCGGCGACCGAACCTGCGGAGTATGCGCAAGGCGGCGACAACGCGACGTGATTCGGAGCGCATGGTCTCATCCGCACGGCGCCTGCGGTCGGGCCGAAGCCCGGGCAACGCTGATAAAATCCGCGTTGCCCGATTGCGCGCCGCGCACGGGTCGACGCGGCCATGGCCGCCCCATTCCGCGCCTGGCCCATTCGGGTCCGGCGTGCCCAGCGAGCAGCAAGGACAGGTTTGGACAACGGCGCCGCCCCCCTGGCCGGTCTGAAAGTCGTCGAACTGGCGCGGATCCTCGCCGGTCCGTGGATCGGGCAGACCCTGGCCGATCTCGGCGCCGACGTGATCAAGATCGAGGCGCCGCAGGGCGACGACACCCGGCGCTGGGGTCCGCCGTTCGTCGCCAACGCCGACGGCAGTCCGGGCAGCGCCGCCTACTACCACGCCTGCAACCGCGGCAAGCGTTCGCTGGCGGCGGATCTGCGCGAGGACGAGGATCGGGTGCTGGTGCGCGCGCTGGCGGCGCAGGCCGACGTGTTCATCGAAAACTTCAAGCCGGGCGCGCTGGAAAGATTCGGCCTCGACTACCCGACGCTGCACGTGGCCAACCCGCGTCTCGTGTACTGCTCGGTGACGGGCTTCGGCCAGGACGGCCCGTACGCGGCGCGCGCCGGCTACGACGCCATGATCCAGGCGATGGGCGGGATCATGAGCCTGACTGGTGAAGCCGACGGCCCGCCGCAGAAGATCGGCGTGGCCTTTGCCGATCTGTTCGCCGGCCTGCACGGCGTGGTGGCGATCCAGGCCGCGCTGCTGCAGCGCGTGCAGACCGGGCGCGGCCAGCACATCGACATCGCCCTGCTCGATTCGATGGTCGGGATGCTGGCCAATCAGGCGATGAACTACCTCGTGTCCGGCCAGGTGCCGTCGCGGCTGGGCAGCGCGCATCCGAACATCGTGCCCTACCAGCCCTTCGCAACCCGCGACGGTTCCCTGATGCTGGCCGTGGGCAACGACGCGCAGTTCGCACGGCTGTGCGAGGTGCTGGACGTGCCGCAGCTGGCGACCGATCCGCGCTTTGCCGACAACGCCGCCCGCGTCGTCCATCGCGACGAACTGCTGCCGCAGCTTTCCGAAGCTTTTGTGCGGCGTGATCGCGACGACGTGTTGGCCGCGCTGGAGTGCGTGGGCGTGCCGGCCGGTCCGATCAACACCCTGGACGACGTGTTTGCCGACCCGCAGGTGCGCCATCGCGGGCTGCAGCTGGATCTGGTCGATGAGACCGCTGCCGGCGGCAGCCTGCCGGGGCTGCGCACGCCGATCCGGTTTTCGGAGGCTGCGCTTTCGACGCGGACGCGCTCGCCGCACCTGGGAGAGCACACGGCGGCGATCCGCGCGGCGCTGGCGGCCGATCCGGAGCGCTGGCCCGCAGGCGGGCACAGCGCATGAGCCTGCACGTCGAAGTCCTGGGCAGCGGCCCGCCGCTGGTGCTGCTGCACGGCTGGGCCATGCACGGCGGGGTGTTCGCACCGCTGGCCGAATTGCTGCGCGACCGCCGCACCCTGTATCTGATCGATCTGCCCGGGCACGGTCACAGCCGCGATGTCGAGGTTCCGCTGGAATTGGGGCCGTGCGCACGCGCGGTGCTGGCGGCGGTGCCGGACGCGCCGTGGCTGGGCTGGTCGATGGGCGGCGCGATCGCGCTGCACGCGGCGAATATCGCCCCGCAGCGGGTTCCCGCGCTGATCCTGGTCGGCGCCACGCCGCGCTTCGTGGCCGCGCCCGACTGGCCGCAGGGCATGCCGGTCGAAGCGTTCGAAAGTTTCAAGGCGGGGCTGGACGCCGACTGGCGCGGCACCTTCGAGCGCTTCCTCGCGCTGGAAGCCTTCGGCCTGGACGATGCGCGCGATCGCGTGCGACAGCTGCGTGCATTGGCGTTGGAGCGCGGCGCGCCCTCGCCGCGGGTGCTGGCCGAAGGGCTGCGGCTGCTGGAAACCACCGACCTGCGGCCGAGCCTGCCCGCGCTGGCCGCGCCGAGCCTGTGGATTGCCGGACGCCGCGACCGCGTGGTCTCTCCGGCGGCGATGCAGGCCGCGGCTGCGCTGCGTCCGGACGCGCGCTTCCAGCAGGTCGAGCGCGCCGGACACGCGCCGTTTCTCACCCACCCGCAAACCGTGGCGGACGCGGTGCTCGGCTTCCTGGACGCCCCGTGCGGAAGCGAGTCGCCGGATGTCGACCCGCGCGGGAACGACGAGCCAGAACCATGACCGCATCGCTGTTCGACACCCGCCAGATCCGCCGCCGCTTCGGCCGCGCCGCCGCCAGCTACGACGCGGTGGCCGACGTGCAGAGGCTTGCCGAGCGGCGCCTGCTGGAGTCGCTGGATTACCTCGACGACCCCGCGCTGGAACGCCAGCCGCCGCAGCGGGTGCTCGACCTCGGCTGCGGCACCGGCAGCGCCAGCCGCATCATGCAAAAGCGCTGGCCGAAGGCGGAAATCCTGTCGATGGATCTGGCGCTGCCGATGCTCGAACAGGGGTGCGCGCAGTCGAAGCGCTGGAATCCGTTCGCGCGCGCGCCGCTGCCGGTGTGCGCCGACGCACGCCGCATCCCGCTGGCCGAGGGCACGGTCGATGTGCTGTTCTCGAACCTGTGCCTGCAGTGGGTGGATGCGCTCGACCAGGTGCTCAACAGCTTCCGCCGCGTGCTCAAGCCGCAGGGCCTGCTGCTGTTTTCCACCTTTGGTCCGGAAACGCTCTGGGAGCTGCGCGAGGCGTTCTCGCAGGCCGACGATGCGCCGCACGTGAGCGCCTTCGTCGATGTGGCCGGCGTCGGCGACGCGCTGATCGATGCCGGCTTCTTCCAGCCGGTGGTCGAGCGCGACGAAGAGGTCAGGGACTACGCCGACCTGCCCGCGTTGATGCGCGAACTGCGCCAGCTTGGTGCCACCAACGCGCTGAACGGTCGCCGCGCCACCCTGACCGGACGCGGGCGCTTCGAGGCTGCCGCCGCTGCCTACGAGACGCACCGCGACGAAGCGGGGCTTCCGGCCACGTTCGAAATCATCAGCGCGATGGCCTGGGCGCCGGAGCACGGCGCGCCGATCCGCGAGGGCGGGATGGATCTGGTGACGGTGCCGGTGTCCAGAATTCCGATCCGCCGCCGCAGGTGAGGCGCGGCCGGCGGGTCGGTTCGGCGCGCTTCAGCGTTCGAGGATGGCGGTCACGCCCATGCCGCCGGCGGTGCAGATGCTCACGAGGCAGCGGCGACCGGCGCGGGCGCGCAGTTCCTTTGCCGCGCTGGCGACGATCCGCGCACCGGTGGCGGCAAACGGATGGCCGCAGGCCAGCGAGGAACCGTTGACGTTGATCCGGTCCGGATCGATCGAACCCAGCGGCGCGTCCAGCCCGAGCCGGTCGCGGCAGTAGTCAGCGCTTTCCCAGGCCTTGAGCGTGCACAGCACCTGCGCGGCGAAGGCTTCGTGGATTTCGTACAGGTCGAAGTCCTGCAGGCGCAGGTTGTTGCGCGCCAGCAGTTCGGCCACGGCCACGGTCGGCGCCATCAGCAGGCCTTCGCCGTGGACGAAATCGACTGCGGCCACCTGCGCGTCGCGGACGTGGCACAGCACGTCGAAGCCGTGCTGTGCCGCCCATTCGTCACTGGACAGCAGACAGGCCGCCGCGCCGTCGGTGAGCGGGGTGGAATTGCCGGCGGTCAGCGTGCCCTTGCCGGAGGTCTTGTCGAACGCGGGCTTGAGCGCGGCGAGCTTTTCGATGCTGGTGTCCGGGCGCAGGTTGTTGTCGCGGGTTTCGCCGCGGAAACTCACCACCAGGTCGTCGAAGAAGCCGCGCCCGTAGGCCGCGGCGAGCTTGTGGTGGGACGCCACCGCCAGCGCGTCCTGCGCCTCGCGGGTGATGCCCCACTCGCGCGCCATGTCCTCGCAATGGTCGCCCATCGACTTGCCGGTGCGCGGTTCGGCCACGCCGGGGAAGTCCGGCTTGAGTTCGGAAAACCGGAAGCCCTTGAAGGCGCCAATCCGCTGTCCGAGCGATTTGGCGGACTCGGCATGCAGCACCCTGCGACGCAGCGCCTGTCCATAGACGATCGGCACGTCGGAGGTGGTGTCCGAGCCGCCGCCGATGCCGGCTTCGATCTGTCCGGTGGCGATCTTGCCGCCGATGCCGAGGATGGTGTCCAGCGAGGTGCCGCAGGCGCGCTGCATGGTGATGCCCGGCGTCAGCGGCGACAGTCCGGAGGACAGCGCGGCCTCGCGGCCGAGGTTCCAGTCGGAGGAGTGCTTGATGACCGCGCCCATCGCGACTTCGCCCAGCTGCTGCCCGCTCAGGCCGAACCTCTCGACCAGCGCGCCCAGCGTGCGTACCGACAGGCCGAGGTTGCCGACGTCCGCATAGGCGGTGTTGCGCCGGCAGAACGGGATGCGGACCCCACCGAGAACCGCGACTGGACGACCGTATTGCATGGACTGCTCCGGGCGGCTGCGGTGCCGCGTTGCATAATGTAGGCAGTGTAGTGTGACGATACCGAGTCGAAGCTCCAGATGGGCGCGCATTTTTCCTATTCGCAGAATTTTCGCGGGCAGATCGCGGTCGAGCTGCGCGACGTCGGCACGCCGGTGCGGCCGGCCCTGCCCGGCGCCATCGCCGGTGAGGTCGCCGCCCTGCTGGGGCGCGACCTGTCCAGACTGGCGCCGTCGGTGATCGGCTGCGATCTGGCCCTGGTCGGCGTCCATTACGATCCGGCCGAAGCCCTGCGGCCGGGCTGGCCGGTGCACCGCGCGGCGCAGGACCTGCTCGACCGGATGCCGGGCGAAGGCTTTGGCCCGCGCACGGTCGGATTCGGCGCGGATGCCGAAGGCAAGGCGCCCGAAACGCTGCACGCCGACCCCGGCTTTTCCGGCGGCGTGCTGCGGGTGATGCCCTTCGTCCTCAGCGGCGGCGCCGTGGCCGAAGCCAGCGATGCGCTGGAGGAGGAACTGTTCGATCGCGGACTGGCCGAGGCCGACGTGGCGCTGGCGCTGCAGGACGGACTCGGCGTGCAGGTCGAACACGTGCGCTACCAGAGTCTGCGCGACCTTCTGGCGATGACGGCGATGCAGTACCAGCACGTGGGCCTGGACAATCTCTGGGCGCTGCTGGATGCGGCGCTGCTGGAGCCGCGATCCGAATTCGTGCTCGCCCAGCCGCAGGAACCGCTGGCGCGCTATGCCGACGGCGAGGTGCGGATCGGGCTGCTGGATTTTTCCGCGTGGCGCCAGCGCGATGCCGACGGGGCAACCGATCGCGACCAACTCGAGCAGGGCTTTGCCCTGTTCGAAATGCGCCAGCGCCAATTCGCCGCCGTACTGCAGGCCCACGGCGTGCCGGTGCAGTACGTGCACTGCCCGCAGGCGGACGCGGGCTGCCTGGCCTGACGGGGGAGGTTTGCCGCGCTGGTGTCCGCGCCACCGACCCCGGGCGGGGCGGCAGCAGCGATGGCGAGCGCTGTTCTTGAATCGATCCCGAGGCCCGATTCCGGCATGACTGCCGGCGCGCTGGAGGTATGCGAAACTCCGCGCGTCAACAGGACAAGCCTGGACAGTCCATGCCCACCGAGCCCGACGCGTCCCCCGAAATCACCGTCCTGCTGGCGCGTGCGCGGGCCGGCGACGCGCAGGCGATGGGCGCGGCGTATTCGGCGATGTACGAGGAGCTCAAGCGCGCGGCGCGACAGCAGCTGCGGCGCATGCGCGACGACTTCCAGACCACCGCATTGGTGCATGAGGCCTACCTGAAGCTGGCCGGCAGCGCGCAGCTGGCCGCCAACGACCGCAACCACCTGCTGGCGCTGTCGGCACGTGCCATGCGGCAGGTGCTGGTGGACGATGCCCGAGCGCGCAAGGCCGACAAGCGCGGCGGCGGACAGGAGCCGTTGACCCTGACCGCGCGGCTGGATGCGGGCGAACGCGCGGCGGTGGAAGTGCTGGAGCTGGACGAGTTGATCCAGCGCCTGCACGCGCTCGACGAACGCGCGGCGCAGGTGGTGGAGCTGCGCTACTTCGGCGGCTACGAAGACACCGAGATCGCGCAGATGCTGGATGTGACGGACCGCACCGTGCGCCGCGACTGGCGCAAGGCCCGCGCCTTCCTGCTGACCGAACTCGGATGAGTTCCGAAATCGATCCGACGCGGGAGCGCCGGCGCCGCGCGCTGGCCATTTTCGATGCATTGGCGGACCTGTCCGCGGAGGCGCGCGGGCCGGAACTCGACGCGCTGTGCGCGGGCGACGCCGAGTTGCGCGCACAGGTCCAGGCGTTGCTCGACGCGGATGCCGGGGAGAACGAGCCGTTTTCCGGCAGTGCGGACGACTGGGGCGCGGCGCTGGCGCGCGAGAAGGCCGAACCGCACGCCGATCCGATGCTGGGCCGCAGCATCGGCGCATGGACGATCGTCGACGTCATCGGCCGTGGCGGCATGGGCGCGGTGTATGCCGTGCAGCGCAGCGACGGCGCGTATGCCCAGCAGGCCGCACTCAAGCTGATCCGCGCCAGCGCGGACTCGCAGGCGGCGCGCGAGCGTTTCCTGCGCGAACGCCAGATCCTCGCCGGTCTGCGCCATCCCAATATCGCCAGCCTGCTGGACGGCGGGATCAGCGCGGAAGGCGAGCCCTACTTCGTGATGGAACGCATCGACGGCGTGCCGATCGATCGCTGGTGCGACGCGCGGACGCTGGATCTGCGCGCGCGGGTCGAACTGCTCCTGCAGGTGCTCGACGCGGTGCGTCATGCCCACCGCAACCTGATCGTGCATCGCGACCTCAAGCCGTCCAACCTGCTGGTGGACGCGGAGGGGCGGGTGAAGCTGCTCGATTTCGGCATCGCCAAGCAGTTGGCCGATGTCGAAGCCACCGCCACCCTCGACCGCGCGCTGACGTTCGAATACGCCAGCCCCGAGCAACTGCACGACGCGCCGATCACGACCGCCACCGACATCTGGCAACTCGGCGTGATCCTGCATCGCCTGCTGACCGGCGCGCATCCGTTCGGCCTGACCCGCGAAATGCCGGTGGCGGGGCAGTTGCGGCAGCTCGAACGCGAGCCGGAGCCGCTGACCCGGGCCGCCGCGCAGGCCAGTCCCGAACAGGCGGCCCGTCGCGGTGGCTTGAATCCATCCGCTTTGGCCAACGCGCTGCGCGGCAGCCTGGCCGACATCGTGCAAACCTGCCTGCGCCGCGATCCGCAGGCGCGCTACGCCTCGGCGGACGCGCTGGCCGGCGACCTGCGCGCCTGGCTGGGGGACCGCCCCATCGCCGCCGTGAGGCTGTCGCGCAAGCAGCGCGCAAGACTCTGGCTGCGCCGAAATCGCACCCTGGCCGCAGCGGCCGGCGCGGTCGTGCTGGCATTGCTGGCCGGCACCGGCGTGGCGCTGTGGCAGGCAAACGAAGCGCGCGAACAGGCGCGGATTGCGCAGCGGGAAAGCGCCGTGTCGCGCGCCACCCTCGGTTTCCTGACCGATACCCTCGCCGCCGCCGCGCCGGAGCGGGCGCTGGGCCGGGAAGTCAGCGCGCGGCAGTTGCTGGATGCCGGACGCGCCCAGCTTCGCAACCGCCGCCTCGATCCGCAGGTGCGCAAGTCGGTGCAACGCTTGCTCGGAAGGCTGTATTTCTCGATCGGCGACTATTCGACCGCCGAAGCCCTGTTCGCCGCCGGCCTGGCCGAGGTCGAGCCAACGCGCAGGGACGACGCGCTGGCTCTGGCCGACGATCTTGTCGCCTATGCGGAAACACTGGACATGCGCGACAAGCCTGCGCAAGGCATCGCGCCGGCCAAGCGCGCAGTGGCGCTGCGTACGCGGTTCGCGCCCGACGACCCGATGCAGACCTTCCTGGCGCTTGCGCACATAGGTCTCGGCCAGTTGCAGCGGGACGGGCCGCTGCCGCTGATCGCGCAGGGCAAGCGTGCGCTGGCGCTGGGTCGTACCCTGCCCGACGCGCCGGTGGCGGTGATGATGAACCTGTACCAGAACCTCGCCGAACTCTCCAATCTCGACGGCGACCATGTTCAGCAGCTGCGGGTTGCGGAGGAGGCCCTTGCCTACGCCGATCGCCGGCACGTCCCGGCGGGTTCGCCGATGCGGCTTGGCCTGCTCCACGAGAAGGCGATCGGCCTGACCTTCAGCGGTCGCGAAGTCGAGGCCGTGCCGCTGTTCCGCGAGGTCATCGCGCAGCAGGCGCGCACCGGGGCCGGAAGCCAGAAAAGCGCCGACGTGCCGTACAACGGGCTGGCCCTGGCGCTGCAGCGTATCGGCCGCTATCGCGAGGCCATCGAGGCGATGGAGAAGGCGCAGGCGCTGGGCATGGCGATCGGAATGACGTCGCCGCTGCAGCAGGCGATCGGTCGGGCCAATCTGGCGAACATCAAATGGGAGTACGGCGATCTGCCGGGCGCGATGGCCGATGCGCGCGCGGCCATCGGATTGCTGGATCGGGCCGATCTGGCGCGCGACGACAGCTATCGCCTCGGCATCGAGCGTCACGTCGCGCTGGTGCTTGGCGCCGACCGTGGGCACGCGGCGGAACTCGCGCGCCTGCGCGAACTGCGCGCGATCGCGCAGGGCAAAGGTGCGGCCGGCGCCGACGAAGACCGGCTGCTGACGCTGCAAATGCTGCGGCTGCTGCTGGAGGACGGCGACGTCGCCACCGCAGCGCCCCTGCTCGACGACGCCAGGCGCGCATTCGCGGCGGCGCCGGATTCCGACCCGCAGATGCGTACCGTGATGCTCCGCGTCGAAGCAGGATTCGCGCGCCTGCGCGGCGACTTCGCCAGTGCCGAGCGCGAACAGGGGGAGGCGGTGACGCGCTATCTGGCTGGCCACAATCCGGTCAAGACCGCGATCGCGCGCGCCGAACTCGCGCGGATCCAGGCCAGCCGCGGCAACGCCGCCGATGCGCGCGCGCTGCTGGCGCAGGCGCTGCCGGTCCTGCGCGACGGCGTGCTGCCCGCACAGCTCGACCGCGTCGCCGCCGAAACGCTGGCGCGTCAATGCGGCATGTCGGGCAAGCCCGCCGCAGTCTGCAGCCTCTAGAGTAATTCTGGTGCAGTTTCGTCATGCCCGCGAAGGCGGGCATCCAGTGCCTTTGCTTCTCCTGTATCAAGACGAAGTACTGGGCACCCGTCTTCGTGAGTGCGACAGACATGATTGTTCCAAATCGTTCGTCCTGAGCGTAGGCGCGTAGCGCCGAAGTCGAAGGGCATGGCGCACAGTCCTTCGACTTCGCGCCTGCGGCGCTGCACTCAGGACGAATGGCATCCGGAGAATGTGTGTTGGGACGCAGATCAGCGCGGATCAACCTGGATGAAAAACCGACTCAAAAGATTGATCCGCGTTCATCCGCGTCCAAATGCCTTTGTGGAGAGCGCAGGACGCCAGCGCAATACCTCGTTGAAAGCTCACTGCTTGCAGGCGTCGATCCGCGTCCAGGTGGACGTGAATGTTTGCGTCCTGGCTGCGGCGCATCCGCCCAGCCCCGCCGCCCGACCGCAGACGGCGGCGCTGGCGTGGAAGGTGCCGGTCATGCGGTCCTCGGGGCCGCTCAACGTGTAGTCGTAGGCGGTATCGACCCTGCCTCCGCCACCGGCGAAGTGCCAGTCCACCTTGCCGCTTCGGTCGTCGGCGGGCGTGAATTGCATGGTGATCATGCCGCGCCCGATCTTGCCGCTGAAGGGTTTGGTGATGTCGCAGGCGTCGAAGGATTCCCCGTTGTCGAGGGCGATGCGATAGGCATGCGATGGCGCGACTTGCGGCGCGCCCATGCCGCCGCAGCGCGGACGCTTGTCGTTTTCGTCCGTGCGCGGTTCGTTGGTGCATTTCTTGTCGTCCGGCGCGGCTGCTGCAATGGCCGCTGGGCCGGAGTCCTGACTGGCTGCCGCTGCGGGAGCGCTTGATGCGGGCGTCGCAGGGGGCGTCGAGGCAGTTTCGGGTGCGGGCCTGGAACAGGCCGCCAGCAGCAGCAATGCCAGCGGCAGGCAGGAGCGTGACAGGGAGGACATGGCGGGTTTCCGGTTCGGACTTGGAACGAATAGCGGAAATTGCGACCGTGACCGGACAACGGTGACATGCGGGCCCTGCGATTTGTGCAGGATGTACCGATCAGGCGAAAGCACGGGTTGCTGTCAGGGAAGTCGACTCTGACCCGGTTCTTCACTTCTTCCCGGCCGCCGCCTCGTTGTTTCCGTTCGCCATTTCCTTGCCGACCTTCACGCATTCCTGCTGCGCCTGTTTTCCGCCCACGCCATCGAGCATGTCCGCGCAGCAGGACGCGATCTGCTTGTCGCTGTGGGCATGCTGGTATTTGACGCACTGTTCGGCGGCGCCCCTGCCGCCGTTGACCGAATCGGCGTGTGCGGTTGGCGCCAGGGCGGCAAAGGCGACGATGACGGGCAAGGTGATTTTGCAAATCCGGATCATGATGGACTCCCAAGGATGTGGAATTCCGGCGTCCCATGTCCGATCGACGCGCGCCGGGGTTCGCGTCGAACGGTCGGCCTGACCTGTTGGCGTCGGCTGGAACGACCTCGTCATCGACTCCGTCGCCAAGCCCGGCAGTTTCCCGACGGATCCGGGAATCAACCCGACGCCGCCTGAGGCGCGGCCTTGCAGTCGGCCACGGGCGTCAGGGTGAATGCATCCGTGTAACCGGCGTTCTCGTCAACGAGGCCGCCCGCCCTGGTCGTGGCTTCTCGTGCATGAACGTTCAACTTACCCGGCGCGTCGGGACCGTTGGGCAGGTCGATGCGATAAGTGCCGCTGCCCTTCCATTGCAGGCCGGGAATGTTCGGGGTTCGCACCATCTTGTAAGTCCCTTCCATGCCGCCGCTGAATTCGGTGCCGAACATCTTGCCTTCCAGCACGAAGGTCTTGCTGATATCGCACACGATCTGGTCCACCGGGTCGCCTCCACCAATGACGATGCGGTAGGCGCGCGGCGCGCTGGCGACGCCCACGCCGCCGCAGCGCGGGCGTTTGTCGTTTTCGTCCGTGCGCGGTTCATTGGTGCATTTTTCTTCTGGCGCGGCGGCGGCGCTGGCCGCTGGGCCGGAGCCCTGGCCGGCTGCCGTTGCGGGAGCGCTTGGCGCGGGCGCCGCAGGGGGCGTCGTGGCGGTCTCGGGCGCGGGCCTGGAACAGGCCGCCAGCAGCAACAAGGTCAGCGGCAGGCTGGCGCGTGACAGGGTGGACATGGCGGGCTTCCGGATTGGGCTTGGAACGAATAGCGGAAATTTCGTCCCGGACCGGACACGCCCGGAACCGGAGACACGCCGAACGTGCGCTACGGCACCAGCCGGATCACCCCGCAGGCCACCCGCGCACCGGCGTTGCCGGCCGGCTGGCTGCTGTAGTCGTCGGCGCCGGCGTGGACGATCAGCGCGCGGCCATTGAGATCGTGGGCCGAGCCGTCGCCCAGCGCGGCGCCGGGCAGCCAGGCGTCGACATGGGCCACGCCGCCGGCATCGGCGACGAGGTTGTCGGCGTCGCCGGCGTGGTGCGCGCCCTGGCCGGCGCGCCCGTGCGGCTTGTTTTCCGGATTGAAGTGACCGCCCGCGCTGGCGGCATCGACGGCGCTGCAATCGCCATTTTCGTGGACGTGGAAGCCGTGCAGGCTGCCGGGACGCAGCCCGCCGATGTCGCCGCGCACGCGCACGCCGCCCGGCGCGGTGGACAAGGTGAGCCGGCCGCTGACCAGGCTGCCGGAGGCCGAGGCGAGGTTGGCGATGGCCTGGCGGGAGACATGCGGCGTGGCCGTGGGGGTTGGACGCGTCGGCGGCACGCTGGAACAGGCCGACAGGCCGACGATCAGGGTGAAGGCGAGGACGGTTCCGATCCGCTTCGACATGGAAAGCTCCATTGGCGAGGATGGTGAAACTATGCCCTTCGCGAGCCCTGGGTGGAATGCCGATGCATTTCCGGGACGCTCCCCGTGCATGGCGGCGCTGGTGGCGCGGGCCGGCACGGCTTGCTCAAGCCGGCTTTCCCTTGCGCCTGGAACGGGAAGAGCCGAGCTTGCGGGTGACGGTGTTGCGGCTCATGCCCAGCGCGGCCGCGGCTTCGCCGCGACGGCCTTCGTGCAGTGCCAGCGCGGCGTCGAGCATGGCGAGGTCGAGCTGTTCCCGCGCCCGCGCGTGCAGTTCGGGCGTGCCGGCGATGAGCTGCTGGCGGGTCCAGTCGGACAGCGCCGCCGTCCAGCCGGAGCTGCCGTCAACACGTCCTGGGCTCGGCTCGGCGCGGGCCAGGTCGAGATCGCGCACGCCAATGGTCTCGCCCGGCGCCAGCGCGGCCAATCGCCAGCACAGGTTTTCCAGTTCGCGCACGTTGCCCGGCCAGACGTGGGCCTGCAGGCGTTCCAGCGCGGCCGGCGAGAGCCTGCGTGCCGGCAGCTGCAGCCGGGCCGCTGCGTGGGCAAGGAAGCGCGCCGCCAGCAGGGCGATATCCTCGCGACGGTCGCGTAGCGGCGGCAGGTGCAGGCGCACCACGTCGAGGCGGTGCAGCAGGTCGGCGCGGAAGCGGCCTTGTTCGACCAGGGCTTCCAGCGGCTGGTGGGTGGCGGCGATCACGCGCACGTCGACGCGGATCAATTCGCGCCCGCCGACGCGGAAGAATTCGCCTTCGGCCAACACCCGCAGCAGCCGCGTTTGCAGCGACGCCGGCATGTCGCCGATTTCATCGAGGAACAGGCTGCCGCCGTCGGCTTGTTCGAAACGACCGGGATGGCGGCGCTGGGCGCCGGTGAAGGCGCCGGCCTCATGGCCGAACAGCTCCGATTCCAGGAGCTCCGCCGGGATCGCGGCCGTGTTCAATGCGACGAAGGGCTTGTCGGCGCGCGGGGATTCGCGGTGCAGCGCGCGCGCGACCAGTTCCTTGCCGGTGCCGGTTTCGCCGGTGATCAGCACCGACAGCGGCACCTGCGCGAAGCGGCCGATGGCGCGGAACAGCGCGCGCATCGCCGGCGCCTGTCCGATCAATTCGGTGGATGGCACAGGCGCGATCGCGGGCGTGTCCTGGATTTCCGGCAAGGCGGCCGTCGTCGGCAGGCAGCGGCCCACCAGTTCCACCGCGGCATCGAGATCGAACGGCTTGGACAGGAATTCCTGCGCGCCGCCCCGGAACGCGCTTGCGGTGCTGGCGATGTCGGTATGCGCCGACATCACGATCACCGGCAGCTTCGGCGATTTCGCCTTGAGGCGGTCGAGCAGCGCCAGCCCGTCCATGCCGGGCATGCGCACGTCCGCCAGTACCAGGGCCGGAGGCGGCCCTGCGTCCAGCGCGGCCAAGGCTTCGTCGGCGCTGGCGAAGGCGGTCACGCGATAGCCCGCTTCGGTCAACGCCGCCGAGAGGACGAAGCGGATCGAGCGGTCGTCGTCGACCACCCACAGCCTTGCGGGTTCAGTCATCGCCGTCCTCCGCCTGCAGCGGCAGCAGCAGCGTGAACACGGTATGGCCGGGGCGCGAATGCCACACCAGCACGCCGCGATGCGCGCGCGCCACCTGCTGCGCCTGCGCCAGCCCCAGCCCGGTGCCCTCCGCGCGTCCGCTGACCAGGGGCAGCAGCAGGTGTTCGGCCAGTTCAGGCGGCACGCCGCGCCCATCGTCGACGATCTCCAGCCGCAGGGCGAGCGGGTGCAGCGCGTCGCCGATCCGCGCGCCATGCTCGGCGCGGGTGCGCAGCGTGACATTGCCGGCGCCGGCTTCGATCGCGTTGCGCACCAGGTTCCAGACCGATTGGGTCAGGGCGTCGGCATCGCCGAGCAGCTCCGGCAGCGAGGGGTCGTAATCGCGCAGCAGGCGCACCGCCCAGCCGGCGTCGCTTTCGGCCAGCCGCACCACCCGTTCGAGCACCGCGTGCACGTTCATCGCGGCCAGCGCACGCGGCGGCGTCGGGTTGAGCAGGCGTTCGACCAGCGCGGCCAACCGCTGCGCCTCGTCTTCGATGATGGCGGTCAGCGCGCGCGCTTCGGGATCGACCCGCCGCGTCAGCAATTGCGCCGCGCCCTTGATGCCGGCCAGGGGGTTGCGCAGTTCGTGCGCCAGCCCTTTCAACGAGGCCGCCAGCGCCGACGGCAGCAGTTGCGCGGGATCGGTTCCGGAAAACCCGTCGACCGGATGCAGTTCCAGCCAAGTGCCGGTTTCGGTCGGGGTCAGCCACAGGTCGGCGTATTGGACGGTTGCGCTGCCGGGAAAGGACAGCCCCACCGCACGCAGGCGCAGCGTCGCGGCGATGGGGTCGGCCAGTCGCGCGGCCAGCTGTTCGCTCCCCTGCTCCAGCGAGACGGCGTGCAATCCGAGCAGACGCTTGCGACCCACCCCGAACCAGCGCGCGGCGGCGGCGTTGACGCAGGCGATCCGCGCCGTATCGTCCAGCCGCAGCAGTGGCGTGGCCAGCGTGTCCAGAACGGTTTCGTCCGGCGGGTTGAAGTTCATTTGCACAAATTTAGTGCAAATGCGCCGTGATGCAACCGGCGCGACGGGTGACCTTGGGTCGAGTCGAATCGCGGCAGGGAATGCTAGGCTCAACGGGCACGAAAGCGTGCGGTCTCCCCGTGGGGAACATGGAGCGACGGGATCCATCGCCGAAGGATGCGGAAATCGCCCAGCGATCGCTGGCGCTCGATGTGCATCGCGTGCGCCAGATCGCCTGGGTGGTGATCGTCGTTTTCTCCCTGCTGGTGGTCGTGAACATTTTCCGCGAGCGTTGGGTCTCGGTGGCGTTCGATGGCATCGTCGTGGCGATGCTGGCACTGGCGCTGTGGCAGAACGGACGTGGCCAGTCGCTGCGTGCCGTACACCTGATGGTGGCCTCGCTGGCACTCGGGCTGATGGCCCTGATGTTCGCCGGCCAGGGCTTGTACGACGAGGCGCCGATGGCCTATCCCACCCTGATCGTGCTGGCCGCGATGCTGGGTGCGCGCAAGCTGACCCGCGCGCTGGTGCTGCTCCTGCTGGCGTCGCTGGCCGTCGTGTTTGCGTTGGACCAGACCGGCATCCTGCCGAGCATCCAGGACTCCCCGCCCTGGGTGCGGATGGCCGAATTGGCGCTGATCCTGCTGGTGACCTGGATGCTGGTCCAGATGATTTCCGACGATCTTCGCCAGGCCATCGCCCAGCTGGAGGGCGAGAAGCAGGCGTTGCAGCAATCGCAGCGGGAAATCGAGCGGCTGGTGCAAAGCGATGCGCTGACCGGCTTGCCCAACCGCCTGCTGGCCCGCGACCGGCTGGAACAGATGCTGGTCCAGGGCGTCGAGGGTCGGCGGATCGTGGCCGTCATCTTCCTCGACATCGACAACTTCAAGACCGTCAACGATTCGCTCGGACACGCGGCCGGCGATGCGCTGCTGCTGCAGGTGGCGGTCAAGCTGCGGGCGGCGCTGCGCGAATCCGACACCGTGGCCCGGATCTCGGGCGACGAATTCGTGATCCTGTTGCCCAACCTGAAAACCGAAAGCGCGGTCGCCACCGTGATCGGCAAGATCAACCGGATCTTCCGCGAGGAATTCCCGATCGAAGGCATGCCGGTGCTCGTCACCGTGTCCATGGGCATCGCGGTCTCGCCGCGCGACGGCGAGGATGTCGACGCGCTGCTCAAGAACGCGGATCTGGCGATGTACAAGGCCAAGGCCCTCGGGCGCAACACGTTCTGCTTCTTCGACGCCGGCATGAACGAAAGCGTCGCCGAGCAGCTGCGCATCGCGGCCGGCCTGCGCACCGCCCTGGCCAACGGCGAGTTGCGCGTGTACTACCAGCCCCAGCTCGATCTGGTGGGCGAGCGGATCGCCGGTGCCGAGGCCCTGTTGCGCTGGCGGCATCCGGAACAGGGGCTCATTCCTCCCGCCGTCTTCATCCCGATCGCCGAGCGCAGCGGCTTGATCCACGAGATCGGCGATTGGGTCCTCCAGCAGGCCTGCCGCGACGCCCGGCAGTGGCGCATGGCAGGGCTGGGCGAGCTGACGGTGGCGGTCAACGTGTCGCCGCTGCAGCTGCGCCGGAACGATTTCGACGTGGTGGTGGCCGGGGCGCTTGCCGCTGCCGGCCTGACGGGCGATGCGCTGGAACTGGAGCTGACCGAATCCTCGCTGGTGGCCGACACCCGCGACCTGGCAGACCTGCTGCAACGGATGAGCCGGCGCGGCGTGCGGATCGCCATCGACGACTTCGGTACCGGTTATTCCAATCTCGGCTACCTGCGCCGGCTGGCCGTGCATCGACTCAAGATCGACCGCTCCTTCGTCGACGGGATCTGCAACGATCCCAACGACGAAGCGCTGGTTCGCGCCATCATCGAGATGGCGCAGTGCCTGGGCCTGACGGTGGTGGCCGAGGGCATCGAGGATGAGGCCACCTTGCAGCGCCTGCGCGACCTGAACTGCCAGACCGGGCAAGGCTACCTGTGGTCGCAGGCGGTGCCCAACGAGGCGTTCATCGAGCTGGCGCGGGCGAAGGCGGCCGGGTAGCGAAGGGCGAAACCGACATCCTCAGATCGTGTAGTACAGCTGGTATTCGAGCGGATGCGTCGCGGCGCGGAACGCCGTCACCTCCTTCATCTTCAGCCCGATGTAGGCGTCGATGAAATCGTCGGTGAACACGCCGCCGGCCTTGAGGAAATCGCGGTCGGCGTCGAGCGCCTCCAGCGCCTGGTCCAGCGAGTGGCAGACCGTCGGGAAGTTCTTCTCCTCCTCGGGAGGCAGGTCGTAGAGATCCTTGTCGCTGGCCTCGCCCGGATCGATCCGGTTCTTGATGCCGTCCAGTCCAGCCATCAGCAAGGCGGCGAAGGTCAGGTAGCCGCTGTTCATCGGATCGGGGAAACGCATCTCGATGCGCCGTGCCTTCGGGTTGGAGACGTAGGGAATGCGGCAGGACGCGGAGCGGTTGCTCGCCGAATACGCCAGCATCACCGGCGCTTCGAAACCCGGCACCAGCCGCTTGTAGCTGTTGGTGGTGGCGTTGGCGAAGGCGTTGATCGCGCGCGCGTGCTTGAAGATGCCGCCGATGTACCACAGTGCGGTCTGCGACAGGCCGCCGTAGCCGTCGCCGGAGAACAGGTTGACGCCGCCCTTGGCCAGCGACTGGTGGACGTGCATGCCGCTGCCGTTGTCGCCGACGATGGGTTTGGGCATGAAGGTGGCGGTCTTGCCGTTGCGGTGGGCCACGTTCTTGATGACGTATTTCATCGTCAGCAGGTCGTCGGCCTTCTTCACCAGCGTGTCGAAGCGGGTGCCGATCTCGCACTGGCCGGCGTTGGCGACTTCATGGTGGTGGACCTCCACTTCGATGCCGACTTTTTCCAGCGTCTTGCACATCTCGGCGCGCAAGTCGTGCAGCGAATCCAGCGGCGCCACCGGGAAATAACCGCCCTTGACCATCGGACGGTAGCCGCTGTTGCCGCCGGCGTATTCGCGCGCCGAATTCCAGTGCGCCTCCTCCGAATCGATCTGGAAGAAGGTGTGCCCCATCTCGTTGGCGAAACGCACCGAGTCGAAGATGAAGAACTCCGGCTCCGGGCCGAAGAAGGCCTGCTCGGCGATCCCGCTGGATTTCAGGAAGGCCTCGGCGCGGCGCGCCACGCCGCGCGGATCGCGGGTGTAGGCCTGCATGGTGGCCGGGTCCAGGATGTCGCACACCAGCACCAGCGTGGGATCGGCGGTGAACGGGTCGACATAGGCGGTGGAGGCGTCCGGCAACAGCACCATGTCCGAGTTCTGGATGCCGCGCCAGCCCCCGATCGAACTGCCGTCGAACATCCGTCCGTCCTCGAACAGGCTGGCGTCGACGATCGACGCCGGGAAGGTGACGTGGTGCTGCACGCCGCGCATGTCGGCAAAACGCAGATCGACGAATTCGATCTTGTGGGTCTTGAGCAGGGATTCGATGTGGTCGAGGGACATGGGCGGGGCTCTGGCTGGGTAGGCGGAGAATTCAAAGCATCTTCCATGCCAAATTCCACCTGGCTGATTTACAACAAGAAAACTGTCAAGTGATTTTGAAAATGCACTGAAAATGCGCGATTTCATTATTAAATGCACATATATTGTGCATGCGGAATCAGGTAATCTTGCGTCTGCGCCTTCCGGTTCCGGTCCCCTGCATGAACGATCTCCTCGCCGCGCTACTGCTGGGCATCATCGAAGGCATCACCGAATTCCTGCCGATCTCCAGCACCGGGCATCTGCTGATCGCCGAACGCTGGCTGGGTGCGCGCAGCGAATTGTTCAACATCGCCATCCAGGCCGGTGCGATCGTGGCGGTGGTGCTGATTTACCGCGTGCGGCTGTGGACGATGCTGCTGGCCTTCCTCGGGCGCGGTCCGGTGCCGGCGTCTGGGGACGCGTGCGCTGCCGACGCCAGTCCGGCATCGGCACGCGGCTATGCGTGGAAGCTGATCGTCGCGTTCCTGACCACCGCCTTGCTCGGCCTGTTGGTGAAGAAGCTGGGCTGGGAACTGCCCGATCGGGTCCGCCCGGTGGCGTGGGCGCTGGTGATCGGTGCGCTGTGGATGATTGCGGCGGAATACCTCGCGGCGCGACGCGCGGCGCGCGACGGCGAGCGCACTGCCGTGAGCTGGACCATCGCGATCCTGGTCGGCATCGCGCAGGTCGTGGCCGGCGTCTTTCCCGGCACCTCGCGCAGCGCGACCACCATCTTCATCGCCCTGCTGGCGGGCACCACCAGCCGGGTCGCCGCCACCGAATTCGCCTTCCTCGTCGGCATCCCCACCATGTTCGCCGCCACCGGCTATGAGCTGCTGTCGCTGGCCCGTCATGGCCAGATCGGCAACGAGGACTGGGCCGCGCTGGGCGTGGCCTTCGCCGCCGCGCTGGCAACCGCGTTCGTTGCCGTGAAGTGGCTGCTGCGCTACATCCAGAGCCACCGCTTCACCTGGTTTGCGGTCTATCGCATCGTCCTCGGCGTGGCCCTGCTGGCCTGGCTGCCGGCCGGCGACTGAAGCTGCGCGGCGAGCAAAGAAAAAAGCTTCTCCCAAGCCCGGGGATTGGGTGCGTTCCCGCTGCTGCGCGAGGTGTCGGGCCCCGCTGGAGTCGGTCGCCCTGCGCGGCGAATGTCCCCCGGCCTCCGCATGCGCGGAGGCCTCCTCCTTGATTTCGCCGCGCAGGGTGGCCGACCCCACCGGGGCGTCGAGTCGTCCGGGTATCGAACATCCGACACCAGAGCTCGCTTGGCGCTTCTGCGCGCATCACGAAGCCGGGGACGCGGGCCCTTGGGTGCGAAATCAAGGAGGAGGCGACGACCACCGGCCGGCGCCGGGGGACATTCGCACCCAAGGGTCCGCGGCCCCGGGCCGCCCAGCAGCGTCATGCAGGCATCGCCCCACCCCGGTTTGCAGGCGCACAACGGCAAGCCTGCCAGAGAGACCGTGCGAATCTCCCGCAGTCGGGAGATGCGCCAAGAAAAACCCGCCGGAGGGCGGGTTTTTCGGGTCGCAAGATCTGCGCGCGAACGCGCGGGACTTACTTGATCTTGCCTTCCTTGTACATCACGTGCTTGCGAACGACGGGGTCGTACTTGCTGACCTCCATCTTGTTCGGGGTGTTCTTCTTGTTCTTGTCGGTCGTGTAGAAATGACCGGTGCCGGCCGAGGAAATCAGACGGATCTTGTCGCGCTTGCTGGCCATGATTCAGTCCTCCTCAGACCTTCTCGCCCTGCTTGCGCAGGTCGGCGAGGACGGCGTCGATGCCGTTCTTGTCGATGGTGCGCAGCGCGGCATTGGAAACACGGAGCTTGACCCAACGGTTCTCCGAGGCGACCCAGAAACGGCGCTCGTGGAGGTTGGGCTGGAAGCGACGACGCGTCTTGCGGTTGGAATGCGAGACGTTGTTGCCGGTCGTCGTGCGCTTGCCGGTGACTTGGCAGACTTTGGACACTGGGCACCTCGATTGGTGTGTGGTTGTCGCCCGTAGCCCGGGTGACGGCGGCCCCGCTGACGACAGCGGGAAGGCGCTGCAGGAAGCAGCGAGCCGCGCATTATGGATGAATTTCCCTTGCAATGCAAAAAGTTGGCACCGGCCGCGGGTCAGCCGCCGGAAGCCCCTCAGCCGTTGCCCTCGGTATTCCTGTTCCGCACCCAGCCCACGATCACGGCGAAAATCACCAGATGCACGGCGGCGGACGCAAGGCGTCCGGCGGCGACATCGTCGACCGGGCCGGGCCAGGCTTGCGAGAGCGCCGAACCGGCGAAGTTCCAGCCCCAGTGCAGGCCCACGGCGGCCCACAGCGAGCGGAAGCGGTAGGCTGCGGCGGCATAGGCCAGGCCGAGGCAGAACAGGCGCAGCTGTTCGGTCAGGCCCCAGTCGAAGCGCCACATGTGGTTGGCGGTATAGAGCAGTGCCGAGGCCAGCACGTAGGCCCAGAAACCCAGTGGCTTCGGGGTGAAGTGCAACAGAAACCCGCGGGTGAGGATGTCCTCGGCCAGCGACGGAATGAAGGTGGTCAGAGCCAGCAGGCCCAGTGCCGACAGTGGAAGCGCCTCCATCGGGACGAGGCGTTCGATGCCCAACCCCAGCGTCACGGCTTCCGCGGCGAATTTCGCCAGGATCGCAAGCGCCAGTCCGCCGACCAGCAGGCCAGGCCAGCGCGCGCGCACCAGCCCGAACGCGTGAAAGCCGCTGCCGTCGATCCAGCGCCCGACCGGCCATGCCAGCAGCAACGCCAGCAGCATCAGCGCCGGCCCCAGCGGGTTGCCGGGCGCGAACACGGTTTGCAGGCCTTCCGATGCCTGATAGACGACCAGCAGCAGCAGGAAACCTGGCAGCACGCGTTTGTTCATCGCTCTTCCCCGGGAACCGTCATTTCGCCTGCTGTGCCGTCACCCACGCCCGCACCTGCGCCTCCAGCACCGGCAGGGGCACCGAGCCTTGCGCCAGCACGACGTCGTGGAAGGCGCGGACGTCGAACTTCGGGCCCAGCGCGGCTTCGGCCTCGCGGCGCAGGCGGCGCAGGGTCAGCTCGCCGAGCTTGTAGGACAGGGCCTGCCCGGGCCAGCTGATGTAGCGGTCGACTTCGGTTTCGACTTCGTGTTCGGACAGCGCGGTGTTGCCTTTCAGGTAGGCGATCGCCTGCTGCCGGGTCCAGCCCATGTGGTGGATCCCGGTGTCGATCACCAGCCGGCAGGCGCGCCACATCGAATAGGTCAGGTAGCCGAATTCCTCGTAGGGCGTCTCGTAGATCCCCATCTCCTTGCCCAGCCATTCGCTGTACAGGCCCCAGCCTTCGCCGTAGGCGCTGATGTATTCCTTGCGAAAGCCCGGCAGCGCGCCCTGCTCCAGCACCAGCGACTGCTGCAATGAGTGGCCGGGGGCGGACTCGTGCAGGGTCAGCGCCGGCAGGTTGTAGAGCGGGCGGCTGGGCAGGTCCCAGGTGTTGACCCAGTAGGTGTCGGCGCCGCCGCGGCCGGCGGTCCAGTACGGGGCGATGGCCGGCGGCACCGGCTTGATGGTGAAGCGTCCGCGCGGCAGGGTGCCGATGATCTTGCCGATCTCGCCATCGACCCGCTTGCTGATCCACGCCGCGCGGTCGAGCAGTTCCTGCGGCGTCTTGGCGTAGAACTGCGGGTCGGTGCGCAGGAAGTGCAGGAAGTCGGCGAAGCGTGTCTGCGGTGAACGGCCCTGGAAGCCGAGCCTTTCGATGATGGCGTCCATCTCGGCGCGGGTGGCGGCCACTTCGCGCAGGCCGATGGCGTGGATCTCGTCCGGCGTCAGGTCGAGGGTGGTGTAGGCGCGGATCTGCTCGCGGTACCAGGCCACGCCGTCGGGCATCGCTTCGGCCGCCAGGGAGGTGCGCGCATGGGGGACGTACTCATCGCGGAAGAAGCGCAGCAGGGTCTTGTAGGCGGGGATCACCGCATCGCGGATCCCGGCGCGGCCCTCGGCGCGCAGGGCTTCCTGCTCGGCGGCCGGGATGGTGGCGGGCATCGTCTTGTACGGTGCCCACAGCGCGGAGGCTTCCGGATCGGTCAGCTCGGCGGTCATCGCGATCGAGCCGTCGCGTCCGGCCAGCACCACGCGCGGCACCGAGAAGCCGCGCGCCAGGCCGCCGCGCATGTTGGCGATCTGCTGTTCGAAGTAACGCGGCACGTCGCGCAGGCGCGAGGCGTAGGCGCGATAGGCGTCGGCGTCGGGCAACGCGACGTCGGCCATGTAATCGAGGTTGGACCAGAAGGCGCTGTCGGAATTGAACGGCATCTCGTAGCCGCGGAAGCGCAGCGCGGCGACCTTGTGCTCGATCTGCGGGCGATAGACCGCGTAGTTGACCTGCTGCGCCGGGGACAGCGTGCGCGGATCGATGCCGTCGAGCCGGGTCAGCACGCCTTGCAGATAGGCCAGCCGCGCCGCCTGCGCCTGCGGGCCGACGTCGCGCAGCTGCCGATCCATCGTTCCGAGGCTGTCGTCGCTGTCTTCGCCCCAGTCGACGGGCTGGGCGCGCCGCCACGCCCACTCGTCTTCGTAGATCGCGCGGAAAGCGGCATCGGCGCTGTCTGTTGCGGCATCGGTCGTGGGCATGGGCGGTGGCGTCCAGGCGGGAGCGGCGGCGGGCGACAGCACAAGCGCGAGCAGGCCCGCGGCAAACAGGAGTTTCACGAAAACGCTCCGGGTACGAGGCAGGCGGAGCGTAGCACCGCGGCGCCGGTCAATAGCCGGCGCGCTCGCCGTTCCAGCCGCGGTGGCGGATGTCCAGATACAGGCTGTAGGCGGCGGTGAACGCCGGGAACAGGTTCTGCAGGATGCCCACCGCGTCGTTCTTGCCGAACACGAAGTAGGACAGCGTCATCAGGCTGCCGACGATGCTCATGTACCAGAACAGGCGCGGGATCACCGGCTTGCCGTGGCGCCGGCTGGCGAGGAACTGCACCAGCCAGCGGCTGCCGAACATCAGCGCTCCGGTCAGGCCGATCAGCTTCCACGGCGTCATGTGGATGCCGGTCCAGGCCAGCACGGCGATCGGCGAATCCATGATGCCGGGCGGCGCGAGCATCACGGCACCAATTCCTCGGTCGCGGTGACGCGGTTGCGCGCGATCAGCCACGACACTCCGAGCAGATCGCGAATGCCGACGAGGGCGCGGCCGAGGTTGTTGTATTTCGAAACCCCGGACGTGCGATGGCGGTGGTTGACCGGCACGCTGACGGTCTGCCAGCCGGCGCGCTGCATCAGCGCCGGGAGATAGCGGTGCATGTGGTCGAAATACGGCAGGTCGAGGAAGGCGTCGCGCTCGAACAGCTTGATGCCGCAGCCGGTGTCCGGGGTGGCGTCGCGCAGCAGCCGGGCGCGGATGGCGTTGGCCCATTTCGAGGCCCAGCGCTTGCTGCCGGAGTCCTGGCGGTGCACCCGCCAGCCGGCGAACAGCTTCACGTCGGGCGCGGCGGCATCGCGTTGTTCGAGCAGCTTCGGGATGTCGGCCGGATCGTTCTGGCCGTCGCCGTCGAGGGTGGCGATCCACGGCGCGCGCGCGGCCTTGACGCCGTTGCGTACGGCGGTGCTCTGGCCGGCGTTGGCCAGGTGACGGACGACGCGCAGCTCCGGCGTGACGGCCTGCAACTCGCGCAGCCGCGCGAGCGTGGCGTCGCGCGAGGCGTCATCGACGTAGACGATCTCGAAGGCAATGCGCCCACGCAGCGCGGCGAGAATCTCCGCAACCAGCGGCGCGACGTTGCCTCCCTCGTTGCACACCGGCACCACCACCGCGAGCTGCACGTCCGCGTTCATGCTCTCAGCGATTCCGGCGCAGCCGCTCCAGCACACCGTCGAGGGCGTCGAGGCTGGCGTAGTGGATCACCAGCTTGCCCCTGTTGCCGCGCCCGTTGAGGACGTTGACCTTGCTGCCCAGCGTTTCCGACAGCTCGCGCTCGAGCGCGGCGATGTCGGCCTGCGGCGCGCGCGATTTCGGCGCGGCCTTCTTCGGCGGCGTCGGCAACTTGCCGGCGGCCAGCTCCTGCACGCGGTATTCCACCTGGCGCACCGACCAGCCTTCGGCAGCGGCCTGTTTCGCCAGCGCCACCGCCATGGGTTCCGCCAACGGCAGCAGGGCGCGGGCGTGGCCCATTTCGATGGCGCCCTCGCGCACCAGGGTGCGCACGGCTTCCGGCAGTTCCAGCAGGCGCAGCAGGTTGCTCACCGCGGCGCGCGAACGGCCCACGGTTTCGGCGGCGGCGGCGTGGGTGAGGTCGAATTCGTCGATCAGGCGCTGCAGCGCCTGCGCCTCTTCCAGCGGGTTGAGGTCTTCGCGCTGGATGTTTTCGATCAGGGCGATCGCGACCACGGTCCGGTCGTCGACTTCGCGCACCACCGCCGGCACTTCGCGCAGCCCGGCGCGCTGCGAGGCGCGCCAGCGGCGCTCGCCGGCGATGATCTCGTAGGTGCGCTTGCCCTTGCCGTCAGAGCCGACGCGCTCGCGCACCACGATGGGCTGGATCACGCCCTGCGCCTTGATCGAGGCGGTCAGTTCTTCCAGCTTGGCGTCGTTCATCGTGCGCCGCGGCTGGTATTTGCCGGGCACCATCGCGTCCACCGGCAGGGTGCGCAGAGCATCGCCGGGCTGGGCTTCCAGCGCCGGTGCGGCGATCTTGCCGCCCAGCAGCGCTTCCAGCCCGCGCCCGAGTCCGCGCTTCTTCGCCGCGCCTTTGCCCTGCGCCGTGTCGGCCGTCATGCCGTCTTCTCCTTCGCTGCCTGCGTGCGCTCGCGCTGGCGGCGCAAAACTTCCCCTGCCAGCCCAAGATACGCGATTCCGCCGCGGCTGGACTTGTCGTAGTTCACGATGCTGCGCCCGTGGCTGGGCGCTTCGGCCAGCCGCACGTTGCGCGGGATGATGGTGCGGAACACCAGCGCGCCGAAATGCTGGGTCAATTCCGCCGACACCGCGTTGGCCAGGTTGTTGCGGATGTCGAACATGGTGCGCAGCACGCCCTCGATTTCCAGTCCGGGGTTGAGCCGGCCCTTGAGCGCGTCGATGGTCTGCAGCAGCGCGCTCAGGCCCTCCAGCGCGTAGTACTCGCACTGCATCGGCACCAGCACCGAATCGGCGGCGGTCAGCGCGTTGAGCGTCAGCAGCGACAGCGCCGGCGGGCAGTCGATGAGGATGAAGTCGTACTTGCTGCGGGAGATTTCCAGGGCGTGCTTCAGCCGCAGCTCGCGCTGGTCCAGGTCCATCAGCTGGATCTCGGCGGCGGTCAGGTCGATATTGCCCGGCAGCAGGTCGTAGCCTTCCTCGGTACGGACAATCGCCTTGGCGATCGGCACCTCGCCCAGCAGGACGTTGGTGGCGGAGGCGTCGAGCTCGCGCTTGTCGATCCCGCTGCCCATGGTGGCGTTGCCCTGCGGATCGAGATCGACCAGCAGCACCCGCTGCGGCGTGCGCGCCAGCGCCGCGGCGAGGTTGACGGTGGTGGTGGTCTTGCCGACCCCGCCCTTCTGGTTGGCGATGGCGATGATGCGGGCCATGCGGCTGCGTTTCCTGGGGGATGGCCGCAGCCGGATCGGTGCGGGAACCGTTGATTATGCCGCAAGCCCGGCCCGGGCGATGTCCAGCAGGTGGCGCTGGCCATTCAGCCCCGGCACCCGCAGCGGATGGATGGCCCGCACGCGCCAGTCCGCGGGCAGGGTGGCGATTTCGGTGTCGAAGTCGGCGCCCTTCATCGCCAGCAGCCGCCCCTCGGGCTTGAGCAGGTGGCCGCCCAGTTCGAGGATCAGCGGCACGGTCGCCAGTGCGCGCGCGGTGATGGCGTCGAACGGTTGCGCCGGTGCGAACGCTTCGATCCGGCCCTCGAACACGGCGGCGTTGGGCAAGCCGAGCCGGCGCACCGCCTCGCGCAGGAAGCGCGCCTTCTTGCCGTTGCTCTCCACCAGCGTCACCTGCAGCGACGGCAGCGCGATCGCCAGCGGGATGCCCGGCAACCCCGGCCCGGTGCCGAGATCGGCCAGCGTCGCGATCTCGCGCAGGAATGGTGCGATCGCCAGCGAGTCGAGCAGGTGCTTGGTCAGCATTTCGCGCGGATCGCGGATCGCGGTCAGGTTGTAGGTCGCGTTCCAGCGCGCGAGCAGCGCGAGGTAGTCGAGCAGCGGCGCGGCCAGCGTCGGGGCGAGGGCAAGTTGCGCCAGGCCGGATTCAAGCTCGGGGCGCAGGGAGGCGACGTCGTCGGACATGGGCGAAGTATGAACGCTTCGCGGCGGCGGTTTGCGCGTGGCGTGGGCCGATCCTGCCGGAACGGCGCAGCCACGCAGGGTTCATGCCGCACTCGATAGGATGGAAAGGCAGGTCGGGCGGCTCGCAATCGGTGCGATACGTGTTGGCCCAATCCATCGCGACAGGAGTTGAAACCATGCACGTCATCCTCTGGTTGATCATCGGCGGCATCATCGGCTGGCTGGCCAGCATCGTCATGAAGACGAACGCACAGCAGGGCATCGTCCTCAACGTCGTGGTCGGCATCGTCGGCTCGTGGATCGGCGGCTGGCTGATCGCGCCGGTGATCGGCGGCCGCGGCATGATGGCTTACGTGTCGGCATTCATCGGCGCGGTCGTCCTGCTCGGGATCGCCAATCTGTTCCGGCGCGGCCGGGTGCGCTGAGGGTCGTTGCCTCAGGCGATGGCGAGATCGACCCACGCCGGCGTGTGGTCGCTGGGGCGCTCCCGCGTGCGCGGGGTCTTGTCGATGCCGGCATCCCGCACCGCGTCTTTCAGAACAGTCGACACCAGCGTCAAGTCGATGCGCAGCCCGAGATCGCGGCGAAACGCCGCCTGTCGGTAATCCCACCAGCTGTAGTGGCCGCCGTCGGCGTGCCGCAGCCGGAAGCCGTCGTGCAGGCCCAGCGCGAGCAGGCGCTTCAGCGCCGCGCGCTCGGCGGTGGAGGTGAGGATGTGGTCGTCGTTCCAGGTGGCCGGGTCGTGCACGTCGCGGTCGTCCGGCGCGATGTTGAAGTCGCCCAGCACCACCAGCCTTGGATGTCTTTGCAGTTCATCGGCCAGCCAGCCGTGCACGGCATCGAGCCAGCGCAGCTTGTAGTCGTACTTGTCGGTTCCGACATCCTGGCCGTTGACCACGTACAGGTTGACGATGCGGATCGCCTGTCCCGGCTCCAAGGAGCCGGAAGCGCTCACCGTTGCCGCGATCGCCCGCGCCTGCGGGTCCTCGAAGCCGGGAATCCCCGCCTGCGTGTCCGCAGGCGCCTGCCCGCGCACCAGGATCGCCACCCCGTTGTAGGTCTTCTGTCCGTGGAACACGCTGCGATACCCCAGCTCCGCCAGCGCATCGTCGGGGAAGCGGTGATCCTCCAGCTTGGTTTCCTGCAAGCCCACCACGTCCGGAGTGAACTCCCGCAGCCATTGCAGCAGATGCGGCAGCCGCGCGTTGAGGGAGTTGACGTTCCAGGTCGCGATTTTCATGGGGCAGGTCCTGCGGATTGCACGCTATGCGTCGCGGTTGAGCAGGGCCAGATAGCCCGCGTAGGTGTAGAACTTGCCGTATTTACGCTCGTCGCCGGGGGCAACGATACCAAGCTCACCAAGCGCGCCGAACATCTTCTGCGCGGTGTGGAAACTCATGCCGGTGGCGGCAACCACGGCCGGTGCGGTGGTGATCGGGTGGCGTTGCAGGTGATCGAGCACGCGCAAGGCGGAAGTGGCGGTGCGCCCCAAACCGCGCGCCTGCTGCTGGTGCTGGGCAAACATGGCCAGCAAACGCTGCGCGGTCTCCACGGCGCCCGTGGCCACCTCAATCACGCCTTCAAGGAAGAACGCGATCCATTCCTCCCAGTCGCCTTGGTTGCGCACCGATTGCAGGAGCTCGTAATAGCGGCTGCGGTGCTGCTTGAAGTACAGCGAGAGGTACAGCAAGGGCTGCTGCAACACGCCTTCGGCATGCAGCAGGAAGACGATGAGCAGGCGGCCGAGGCGACCGTTGCCGTCCAGGAACGGATGGATGGTTTCGAACTGCACATGCGCCAGCGCGGCGCGGATCAGCACCGGCGTGGCCACCGGCTGGCCGTGCAGGAAGCGCTCCAGCGCGCCCATGCAGTCCAGCAGGAGATCGGGCGGTGGCGGTACATGGCGGGCGTTGCCGGGGCGGGTGCCGCCGATCCAGTTCTGGCTGCGGCGAAACTCGCCAGGTGCCTTGGCGGCGCCGCGTCCGTCGCGCAGAAGCACGGCGTGGATTTCCCGGATCAGCCTCAGCGAGATCGGGAAACCTTCGCGCATGCGGGCGATGCCCAATTCCAGCGCGGCGACGTAGTTGGAAACCTCGCGCACGTCGTCCAGCGGCACACCGGGGCTGCCTTCGGACTCGAACAACAGCAGGTCGGACAACGAAGACTGCGTGCCCTCGATCTGCGAGGACAGCACGGCTTCCTTGCGGACATAGGAGTAAAGAAACACCTGGGGATCGGGCAGCAGGGTGGCCAGCGCATCCAGACGCCCCAAGGCCAGGGCGGCGTCCTGCGCCAGCGATTGCAGGCGCTCGTCCAGTTGCAGGGGCGGCTCGGGTGGCAGAGGGTGGGGCACGAAGGCCCGACAGGCTTCACCCAGCGTGGAAATGGGAACGTAGTGACCGGTGAGCCCGCGTTTCATGTTCGGCAATCTGCAATTTCGGTCGCTAGAATTGCATTTATTGAATGTAAATGCAATTCTCAGGTCGGAAATTGCATGTCGTGTATCAATTTGCCGCCCTTTTGATCATTCCCCCGAAAGCTGCCGGTGCGGCTTGAGCGAAGGCCCGACCTCTGATCCTGCGTCCGCCGCGTCGCCGTCCGCACGCTTTTTCGAGTGTTGCGCCAACGCCCACTGCACGTGTTCGCGCACCACCGGCGAGGGGTCGTTGGCGCGCGAGCGCAGCGCGGCCACGACCTCGGGCGTGTGCCTGGCGTTGCCCAGCGCGATGGCGATGTTGCGCAGCCAGCTCTCGTAACCGGCGCGGCGGATCGCCATGCCTTCGGTCATTTCGAGGTAGGTTGCCTCGTCCCATGCGAACAGTTCGACCAGCCTGGCGTGGTCGAGCCGGTGGCGCGGGGCGAAGTCGGCCTCGACCGTCACTTTGGCGAATTTGTTCCACGGGCAGACCAACTGGCAGTCGTCGCAGCCGAAGATGCGGTTGCCCATCAGCGGGCGCAGTTCCTCGTCGATCGAGCCCTTGTGTTCGATGGTGAGGTAGGTGATGCAGCGGCGGGCGTCGAGCTTGTAGGGCGCGATGATGGCGCCGGTCGGGCAGACGTCGATGCAGCGGGTGCAGCTGCCGCAGTAGTCCTCGACCGGCGCATCGACCGGCAGCGGCAGGTCGGTGAGGATTTCGCCGAGGAAGAAGTACGAGCCGCCGGTGCGCGAGAGGGTGAGCGTGTGCTTGCCGCGCCAGCCGAGGCCGGCCTTCTGCGCCAGCGGTTTTTCCATGATCGGAGCGGAATCGCAGAACACGCGGTAGCCGAACGCGCCGACTTCGGACTGGATGCGGTCGGCGAATTTCTGCAGCCGGCGGCGGATCAGCTTGTGGTAGTCGCGGCCCAGCGCGTAGCGCGAAATGTAGGCCAGGGCGTCGTCGTTCAGCACATCCCAGCTTTGTCTGATGTCCGGCTGGGCATAGTCCATGCGCACGCTGATGACACGCACCGTGCCCGGGTGCAATTCGTCGGGATGGGTGCGCATGTGGGCGCGCTCGGCCAGCCAGCGCATGTCGCCGTGGTGGCCGGCGTCGAGGTATTCCTGCAGTCCTTCGGCGGCCTCGCGCAGGTCGATGTCGGCGATGCCGATGTCGGCAAACCCGAAGTCGCGCGCCCAGCGCTTGATGTCGGCGGCGAGTGCGGCGTAGTCGATCGGTGCCGGAGAGTCAGGCATGGCGCCAGTCTATGACAATGCCGATCAAGTCCATCCTGGCCTTGATCGGCAGTCGCACGTCCGGCACAGGTCCGGACGTGCTCGCGGGCAATGCCGGAAAAGCCCGGCAGTCCGTCCGACGCGCCTACTTGCCGTCGCCGGCATCCAGCTGTGCCGCCACGAACGCGGCCAGCGCGGCGTTGACCTCGTCGGATGTCACGCCGTCGCCGAGGCGGAAATCGCTTTCGGCATCGCCGATCTCGCCATGCCGGATCGCCGCCACCCGCACGCCGGCGTCACGCGGAGAGTCGAAGCCCACGCTCTGCAGCAGCACGCGTTCGCCCAGCACCAGCTTGAAATAGAACTTGCCGTCGGCCTCGCGGTACTGCTTGATGGCAGGCAGCGCGGCGGTCTCCTTCCTCGCGCTCGGCGCGCGCGCGGTGGACGCGCCGGTGGACAGGTCGCGCAGCCCCACCGCCTCGCGCAGGCGCGCCAGCGTCGGTGTGGCGTGGGTTTCGCGCAGGCGTGCGGCACCCCGGCGCAGGAGCGCCTCGATCTCGGCGGGTCTGGCAATCAGCGCCTCGTACTTCTCGCGCAGCGGTGCCACTTCGCGATCGATGCGCTCGAACAGGACCTGCTTGGCCTCGCCCCAGCCGATGCCGTCGGCAAAGGCCTGCGCGAAGGCGCGGGTTTCCTCGGGCGTGGCGAAGGCCTGGTAGATCTGGAACAGTGCCGAGCCTTCGGTGTCCTTGGGCTGGCCCGGCGCCCGCGAGTCGGTGACGATGCTCGCGATCAGCTTCTTCAATTCCGCCCGCGGCGCGAACAGCGGGATGGTGTTGTCGTAGCTCTTGCTCATCTTGCGGCCGTCGAGCCCCGGCAGAGTGGCCACGTTTTCGTCGATCACCGCCTCGGGCAGCACGAAGTGCTCGCCGTAGAGATGGTTGAAGCGCTGCGCGAAGTCGCGCGCCATCTCGATGTGCTGCACCTGGTCGCGCCCCACCGGCACCTTGTCGGCGTTGAAGATCAGGATGTCGGCCGCCATCAGAACCGGGTACATGAACAGCCCGGCGTTGATGCCCGCATCGTCGTCCTCGCCCTCGGCGCGGTTGCGGTCCACCGCCGCCTTGTAGGCGTGGGCGCGGTTGAGCAGGCCCTTGCCCGCCACGCAGGTCAGGAACCAGGTCAGCTCGGGGATCTCGGGGATGTCGCTTTGCCGGTAGAACCAGATGCTGTCCGCATCCAGACCGCAGGCCAGCCAGGTCGCGGCGATCTCCAGCGTGCTGCGCTGCACTCGCGCCGGATCGCCGCACTTCACCAGCGCGTGCAGGTCGGCCAGGAAGTAGAAGTTTTCCTCGTCGCGCGCGTGCGCACTGGCCAGCGCGGGACGGATGGCGCCGACGTAGTTGCCCAGGTGCGGCGTGCCCGAAGTGGTGATGCCGGTAAGGACGCGGGGGGGGTGCGTGGCCAAGACGTGATTCCGAATCGCGGACGAACGCCATCTTAAGGCAACGCTGAAAAAGTCAGCGTTGCCTGCGGCACATGGACGTGCCTCAAGGCAACGCCGGCAGGATCAACGCCGCCTGAACAGGCGCTGCCCCGGCGGCATCCGCGAGGCAACCCCGTTCCGGACCGTGGTGCGTTGACGTGTATGAAGCGCGATCCCCGCGCTCCGGAGACCGCCATGATCCGCACCGCCCTGACCGCACTTGCTCTCGCGCTTGCCACCGCGACCGCGACTTCCATGCCCGCCCAGGCCGACGTCCTGTGCCGTAGCGAGGGTCACACCTATATCCGGCGCCCCGACTGCGCGCCGATCCCGCCGCGCAGCGCCCAGCTGGTGCAGATCGATCTGGTCGATCGCGACAGCGGGCAGGTCCTGCCCGAATACCGCCACCGCGGCCAGGACTGGGTGCCCGGCACGCCGGGCCATCGCTACGCGGTGCGCCTGACCAATACCACCGGCGGGCGCGTGCTGGTTGTATTGTCGGTCGATGGCGTCAATGCCGTCACCGGCCAGACCGCCGCGCCGTCGCAGGCCGGCTATGTGCTCGACCCGTGGGAAACGGCGGAAATCGCCGGCTGGCGCAAGTCGCTGGACGACATCGCCCAGTTCGTGTTCACCGACCTGCAGGACAGCTACGCCGCCCGCACCGGCCGTCCGGACAACGTCGGCGTGGTGGGCATCGCGGTGTTCCGCGAGCGCAGCTACCGACCGCCGCTGCGCCAGGCGCCGATCGCCGGCGCCGATGCCGCGCGCGCCCGTCCGGCGCCGCCGCCTTCCGCAAGTGCGGGCACCGGCGACCGCCGCGCCATGGAGGCCGAGGCCGCGCCGCAGCAGCTGGGCACCGGCCACGGCCAGCGCGAATGGTCGCCGATCGGCCAGACCGAGTTCACCCGCGCCAGCGCGCAGCCGGCGCAGGTCAGCCAGTTGCGTTACGACAGCACCCGCGCGCTGGTGGCGCTGGGCGTGATCCCGCGCCGCGACTGGCGTCGCGGCGACCGCCGCCCGGACGCGTTCCCGAACGACTTCGTGCCCGACCCGCCGGCGGGATGGTGAAACTGGCCGTGGCGGCGTGGATCGAGGCGCGACGGATTACTTCGCCGCGCCTTCGATCTTCTCGCCGGCCCGCTTGATGTCCTTGCCGGCGCCGGCAATGGTGTTGCAGGCGGCCAGAAAGCCCATGCACATCAGCGCGATTACCGCCGTCTTCGCCAGATTCTTCATGCCTCGATCCTCGTTGGATGGACTGCGCCGGACTTCCGTCCGTCCTTTCCCCTGCAGGCAATGGTAATTCAGCCGGCTGAACCTCCGGTATCGTCGTCGTGGCGTCTTGGAATCACGGTGATGTGCCCGTTGGTTTCCAGCAGGGCCAGACCGACCTGGTCCAGCCGGGTGACGTTGCCCATCCGCAGCGCCTCCTGGAAGTCGCGTTCGCTGACCAGTTCCCGGCGCAGGACGTTGTCGAACACCTTGCCGTTGCGGGCCAGCACCACCGGCTCGCCTTCCACCAGCCGTTCCACGCGGCGGCTGCGCGAGGTCGCGAAGGCGACGCCGTAGTTCAGCACGATCAGGGTGGTGGCCATGATCGCCGCGCCGGTCAGCGAGTTGTCGCCGCCGTTGATGCCGTTTTGCACCGCGTTGCCGATCAGGATCAGCAGCACCAGATCCAGCGGCGTCAACTGGCCGATCGCGCGTTTTCCCGAAGCGCGCACCAGCAGCATGACCATCAGGTAGATGACGCTCGCGCGCAGCACGAAAACCCACCACGGCGCGGACAATTCGAACAGGGCTTGCATCGGAACCTCCGGGGATCGCGCGAACGCCCGCTACTGTCGGCGCATTTGCGGGGCCGGTAAAGGCGGGCGGGGGAAACGCCGGAAGGCCGGCCTGGTGCCTTAGTTCGCCGGCACGGTGCGCGGCAGGGCCCAGGCGCGCAGCGCTTCGACCTGCTCGGCCATCAGCACCGACAGCGGGCGGGTGTCGCGAATGGCCTGCAGCAGCGCGGCCGTGTCCAGCCCGGTTTCGTCGGCGTGGACGGCGTAGAGCGCGCTGACGATCGCCTGCTCGATTTCGGCGCCGGAGAAGCCCTCGGCGGCGGCGGCCAGCGCCGCCAGGTCGATGCCCTCGCGCGGCAGATTGCGGCGATCCAGGTGCAGGGCGAAGATCTGTTCGCGGGTGGCGGCGTCGGGCAGATCGACGAAGAAGATTTCGTCGAAGCGGCCCTTGCGCAGCAGTTCGGCCGGAAGCTGGTGGACCTGATTGGCGGTGGCGACCAGGAAAACGCGCGAGGTGCGCTCGGCCATCCAGGTCAGCAGGTAGCCGAGCACGCGCCGCGACAGACCGCCGTCGGTTTCGCCGGAGTCGGTGGCCAGGCCTTTCTCGATTTCATCGATCCACAGCACGCAGGGCGCGAGCTGTTCGACCGAGGCCAGCGCCTCGCGCAGATTCTTCTCGGTTTCGCCCTGGTACTTGTCGTACAGGGTGCCGAAGTCCAGCCGCACCAGCGGCACCCCGAAGCCGCCCGAGATGGCCTTGGCCACCAGCGATTTTCCGCAGCCCTGCACGCCCAGCAGCAGGAGGCCCTTGGGCGGCTCCAGCCCGGGCGGGGGCGGATCCTGGACGAACACCGGACGACGCTGCTCGACCCAGCGCTTGAGCCGCTGCGCGCCGCCGACGTCGGCAAAGCGGGCGGTGTCGTATTCGTAATGCAGGTGGCCGCTCTTGTTGAGCAGTTCGAACTTCAGCCGGTCGAGTTCGGGCAGGTCGTGCGGGCCGAGCGCGCCGTCGCGCCAGATCAGGTGGCGGGCGATCCGGCGCGCGTCGGTCATGCTCAGGCCATGCAGGTTGCGCACGATCTGCCGGGCGGCGTCCGGATCGACTTCGACCCGCCGTCCGCCGTTCTGGCGTGCGTAGTCGACGGCTTCCTCCCGGACCATCTTCAGCAGGTCGCTGGCGTCCGGAAGCTGCAGCGAAAAGCGCACCGCGAAGGGTTCGAGCGCCGCCGGCAGCTCGACCCTGGCGCCGGCCAGCACGATCACGTGCGGCTGGCAGTCGCGGCGTTCGATCAGGTCGCGCAAGGCGCGGTGATAGCTGGCGTAGCCGAGGTAGGGGGTGGCGTCGAGCAGGACATAGATGCCGCGCTGGCCGGCGGCGCGGATCTCCTGCAGGGTGGCGCTCAGGTCGGGCGCGATCCCGCTGGCTTCCTCGCTGTCCATGTCGATCCGGCGCAGGCCCTCGGTCACGCTCCAGCGCCACAGCGCGCGCCAGGCGTGCATCAGCGACTGCCGGAACAGGTCCATCACCCGCGCCTCGTCGGGGGTCTCGATGACCAGCAGCGGAGTGTTCGCGCGGATCAGCGCGACGAGGTCTTGCAGCTCGCTCATGCCGCAACGATAGCGGCCTGCCCGGGATGCCACAATCAAGGGATGGAACCGACAGGCCCGGACGCTCTCGACGCCCACGCGCAGCGCGCACTGCAGCGCCTGCGGGCGGCCGGCTGCGCGGTTCCGACCGACGCGGAGCCGGCACTGACGCGGTTGGCGCTGGCCAGCGACTTCGCGATCGACACGCTGGTTTCGCAACCCGAGCTGCTGCCGCGCCTGCTGGCCGATGCGACGACGGTGTTGCCGGTGCCGATGCTGGAGGCCGACGATCGCGATGCGTGGGCGCGGCGCCTGCGTCGCCATCGCCATGCCGAATCCACCCGGCTGGTGTGGCGCGATGTGGTCGACGGCGCGCCGGTCGGGGAAATCCTTGCCGGAAGCACGGCGCTGGCCGAGGCCTGCCTGCAGTTGGCGCTGGCGGCGCTGGAAACCGAATTCGCGCAGCGCTACGGGCAGGTGCGCGACGGCGCGGGCCAGGCGCAGCGGCTGGTGGTGTTCGGGCTCGGCAAGCTCGGCGGGCGCGAGCTGAACTTCAGCTCCGACATCGACCTCGTGTACGCCTACGAAAACGAAGGCGAGTCCGATGGCGCACGCACGCTCGCCGCGCAGGAGTATTTCGCGAGGCTGGGGCAGCAGTTGGCCAGGCTGCTGGACGAGGTGACCGTCGATGGTTTCTGCCATCGCGTCGACCTGCGGCTGCGGCCGTTCGGCAGCGCCGGGCGGGTGGCGCTGTCGTTTGCCGCGATGGAGCAGTACTTCCAGCGCGAGGGCCGCGACTGGGAGCGCTACGCCTGGCAGAAGGCGCGGCCGGTGGCCGGTGATGCCGAGGCCGGCATGCGCTTGCTCGAAACGCTGCGCCCGTTCGTCTATCGGCGCTATCTCGACTATGGCGCGCTCGACGGACTGCGTACGATGAAGGCGATGATCGCCGCCGAGGTCGCACGCAAGGACCGGGCCGACGACATCAAGCGCGGGCCGGGCGGCATCCGCGAAATCGAGTTTCTCGCCCAGGCGCTGCAGCTGATTCGCGGCGGACGCGAGCCGGCGCTGCGGCGGCGCAACCTGCTGGTCGCGCTGCGGGCGTTGGTGGATGCACGCCATATCGAGGCGGACGCCGGGGCGGCGCTGGGCGAGGCCTACCGTTTCCTGCGGCAGCTGGAAAACCGCCTGCAGATGCTGGGCGATGCCCAGACCCATGCACTGCCGGAGGATCCGCTGGCGCGGGCGCGCATTGCGGCGGGTCTTGGCCTGTGCGACTGGATGCTGCTGGAGCAGCGGCTCGCGACGCACCGCACGCGGGTGTCCGCGGAGTTTTCCGCGCTGCTGGCGCCGCGCCAGCGTGGCCAGGCCGACGCCGGCGGCCTCGTCGCCTATTGGCGCGCGCTGCCGGATGCGGGCGCGGCGGATACGCTTGCAGGGGCAGGCTTCGATGACGCCGCTGCGCTGCACGTCAGCCTGTGCGACTTCGCGCGCACGCCGGGCGTACGCGAACTGTCGGATGCCGCGCGTGCGCGCCTCGACCGCGTGCTGCCGGCGCTGCTGCAACATGCCGCCGCCTCCGCGCAGGCGGGCGCGGTGCTGCGGCGGGTGCTGCCGCTGCTGCACACCCTCCTGCGCCGCGCCAGTTATCTGGCGCTGCTGGACGAACAGCCGGCGGCGCTGGCGCGACTGGCCGACACGCTGGCGCGCAGCGCGCTGCTGGGCGAACGGCTGGCGGCGCATCCGCTGCTGCTGGACGAACTGCTGGACGTGCGCGTGAGCGGCGAACTGCCGGAGCGTGCGGAGATCCTTTCGCAGTGCCGCGCGGCGTTGCGGGACAACGACGTCGAGGCGGCGCTGGACGCCCTCAACGAAGTGCGTCAGGCGCTGAGTTTCCGCTTCGCGCTGGCGCTGCTGGATGCGCGCATGACCGCGGAGGATTGCGCGCGCCGGCTGGCGTGGCTGGCCGAGGCGGTGGTGGCCTGCGTGCTGGAGCTGGCCGATGGCGAGCTGCGCGCCGCCCATGGCGGCATCGCCGAGGGGCGTTTCGCCGTGCTCGGCTACGGCACGCTCGGCGGCGAGGAACTGGGCTTCGGCTCCGACCTCGACCTGGTGTTCCTGTTCGACGCGCCGCTGGACGCGGTTTCGGACGGAGCGCGGCCGCTGGACGCGCCGCGCTGGTACGCGCGGCTGGGCCAGAAGATCGTGTCCCTGCTCGGCGTGCCCACCAGCGCCGGCCGGCTGTTCGATGTCGACGTGCGGCTGCGCCCGGACGGCGCCAAAGGCCTGCTGGTGTCGACCCTGGCCAGCTTCACCGATTACCAGCACCAGCGTGCCTGGACCTGGGAGCACCAGGCGCTGGTGCGGGCGCGCGGGATCGCCGGCGATGCCGGATTGCTGGCCGCATTCGAGGCGGTGCGTGCCGAGGTCCTGGCGCTGCCACGCGATGCCGAAAAATTGCGGGCCGATGTTGCAGGGATGCGCGCCAGGATGCGCGCCGAACTGGATCGCAGTGACGAAGCTCTGTTCGACCTCAAGCAGGGTGAGGGCGGGCTGGTCGATCTGGAATTCCTGCTGCAATTCCTCGTCCTGCGGGACAGTGGCGCGCATGCGTCCTTGTTGCGGCCGCGCGCCACGCCATCGCTGCTGGACGCCGCGCGTGAGGCCGGCTGCCTTGATGCCGCCACCCACGCCGCGCTGGCGCAGGCGCATGCCGACCTGCTGGATGCCGGCCTGCGCTGCACCCTCGATCGCCGCCCGCGCCGCGCCGCCCGCGATGCGCGCATCGAGGGCGCCCGTGCTGCGATTCGCACGGCAGCGCGCGCGCAGGGGCTGATGTTCTAATGGGCGTGCCCAGTGGCAAATATTCCTGTTGTTTCGCGTGCTGCCCGGACTCCCGGCCCTTTCCGCGAATGTCCCCCGACGGCGGCTTCACCGCCGTCTCCTCCTTGATTTCGCGGAAAGGGCCGGGAATCCGGGTCGCTTCGTGCAGTTTTGCATCGTGCGTGAAACGCAGGCCGATGGTTGAATGTCAATAATGGTGTCAGGGGGCAATTTCGATTATCCCCGGCACCGATGTTATTGAGAAGGCCAACCCCATGCGTTTCGCCATCGCCGCTTCCATCGCCCTTGCCGCCGCGCTGTTCGCCCGGACAGCCGCTGCGGCGGAGATCGATGACGTCAATGCCGCATTCTTCGCGACCTACAGCACCCCGTGCGACCTGTTCCTCGAAGACGGCGGGCCGGCCTATCCGCCGGATGTCTATTCCTTCACCTATCGCAGCGCGTGGATGGCCGAGGGCGATCCGCCCGGCGAGTTGCGGCTCTATCGGTATCGCTGCCGGATCGGGGCCTACAACGTCGGGCACGTGTTCTTTTCGGTGACCGAGGACGGCATCGTGCCGCTGCATTTTGCGGTGCCGGTCTATCGGGTGATTTACGAAGACGGCGCGGACAAGCCGGCCAGCGACACGACGCCGGTCCGGGAGATCGTCATCCAGGGGTTCGGCACGGTGTTCCGGCTGAGCAATACCGAGGTCGATGCGGCAACCGGAACGATCCGCAGCATCGCCTACGGGCGTGGCATCGGCGATGTCTCAAGCACGGGCGAATACCGGCTGATCGGGGGCGAATACGGGCTGGTGACTTATGACGTTGATCCGACCTATGACGGCAAGGTCAATCCGTTGCGGATCTGGGATAAAAACGGTGCCAGAGGCAATGATTGATCCGGCCCGCAAACCGTCGCTGTCGTAGAAGCAATAATTGTCTCCGGTACCGTTATTGCGATGCAGAGGTCCTCGTCCCCCTCGCAGATGGGGGATTGCGCGCCCCTTGCGGCGGGATCAGCATGGCAACCGTCGGCGTGAGTTTCCATGTCCCCACACAGCATTCAGAGGCCATCATGACGAAGTACACGATAACGACAACGGCCCTTGTCTTGTTGCTCTGTTCCATCCCCGCCCGCGCCGAGGTCAAGACGGATGCAGCCGGAATAGCGCGTTGTCGTGCTGTCCTGGCGGTAGCCATGGAGCGCTATGACCGCATGGAAGCGGTCTATTTGCAAAAAGAAAAGGAAGCAGGGGCAAACCCGCCGCCGGAGGTTCGATCCAGACTTGAGCGGATGGACAAGACGCTTGTTGACATGAAGGGATGGATCATGTCGGCAAGCCTGCGTTATGGAGCGGACATGCCGCCGGAGGCCGACATCGCGGCGCAGCGTGGCCTTGATCTGGGTGGCGTCATTCGTGAACTTAGGGCGTGTCTTTGATCGCGCATCAAGCCTGAAGTCCATCGCAAGCCCGTGTCATGCGAGCAGCCTCGCCCGCACCGCGTCCGCGATTCGGGCGGTTTCGCGCAGCGGTTCGACGTCGAACCGTTCCAGCGCGTCGTCAAGTGCGCGGGCGCGACCGCTGGCCAGCAGGGTGTCGATGAGGTGGCGGGGGCGACCGACGACCGTCCCGGGCGACCACAGGTAGAGCGGCGCCCAGGTTGCGGCCGCTTCGCTGAGCATGTTGACGGAATCGGGCGTGCAGATGAGGCGGTCGGCGTAGGCCAGCAGTCCGGCGTAGGGATTGGCGCCGTCGCCGGTGTCGCGCCAGCGCACGCCGGGCAGGTCGGTTGCGGTCTCGTACAACGCCTGCCGCCATGTCGGCGGCGTGCGGCGGGAGGCAATCATGCTCAGGCTGCCGGCTTCGGCGCGGGTGCATTCGGCCACCTGCCGGAGCAAGCCGATGAATGCCGGAAGCTCGAACGGTGCGTGTCGGGTCGGGCCGCCGACCAATACCACATTGTGCGGTTCCGGCAGCAGCGCCAGCGATGGGAAGGCCGACAGCGCGCGCATCAGGTAATCGTCGTCGATCGGGTGCAGGCTTCCGCGCAGGGTCAGGACATTTTCCCCGCGCAGGGCGTCGTGTTCCGGTACGATCACGAGGTTCCACAGCCGTGGATCGAGTCGCGGATCGAGAATCTGCACGGCCTGCGCACCGCGTTCGCGCAACAGGCGGGTGGCCAGCGCGGCCTGGCGGCCGCAGCCGATCGCGACCTGCGGCGGCTGCGTCAGATGTACGTCGAATGCGGTGCCGAAGGGGTGTCGCAGGTGCGGCCAGCGACGCGGCGCGAACACCCGCGCCAGCAGGTCGGGCTGCAGCACGCATTCGGCGACCCGGCTCGACAGCGCGTGCGCCAGCGCCATGGATTGGCGCGCATTGCCGGCGCGACCGTCGTGGCAGGCGGTCAGGCGCTGTCGATCAATTGTTGCAAAAACGGGCATATCCGTTCCGGAATTGCTTGATTGCAGACGTAAACAGAACGATACACTACGCTCAATTCCCGTCCAACCCAGCGATGATGCCATGCACGAGCCCCTTGCCGAACCCGCCCTCGACCAACTCTTCCGCACTGCCCGTACCTACAACGCGTTCAGCGGCGAGGTGTCCGACGACACCCTGCGCACGCTCTACGATTTGCTCAAGTTCGGGCCGACCGAAGCCAACACCACGCCTGCGCGCTTCGTGTTCGTGAAGTCGCCCGAGGCCAAGGCCAAGCTCGGTCCGGCGCTGTCGGAAGGCAATTACAAGAAGACCATGGCCGCGCCGTGCGTGGCCATCGTCGGCTACGACCTGAAGTTCTACGACAAGCTGCCGGTGCTGTTCCCGCACACCGACGCCAAGGCGTGGTTCGAGCACCGCGAGCCGGACAACCTGGCCTGGGTGGCGATGCGCAGCAGCGCCCTGCAGACCGCCTACCTGATCCTCGCCGCGCGTTCGCTGGGGCTGGACTGCGGGCCGATGTCGGGGTTCGACAACGCCAAGGTCGATGCCGCGTTCTTCGCCGGCACCTCGATCCGTTCCAACATCCTGGTCAACCTGGGCGTAGGCGATCCGGCCAGCATCTTCCCGCGTTCGCCGCGGCTCGGTTTCGACGAAGCCTGCCGCATCGAATGAACAAAGGCGGGCCCGCGCCCGCTCCACAACACCGAAACGCATTCGCGTCTACATTCCGCCCACTTTGTCGCACGCCGCGGACGACCCGCAGGAGCCACCCGTGAACATGATCCGCACGCTGCCGCTGAGCGCGGCCCTCGCCCTTGTCCTGGCCGCCTGCAGCCAGCCGGCCGCGCCCGCGGCCGAAGCGCCCGCTGCCGCGCCGGTTGCGGCCGAGGCCGCTGCCGCGCCGGCGACACCCGCCGTGGCCGAGATCAAGCCGGCCGCCGGCAGCTACCGGCTCGATCCCGATCACACCGGCGTGCTGGCGCAGTGGAGCCATTTCGGCTTCTCGCAGCCAAGCGCGCATTTCCGCATCGGCGCCGGCACCCTGGTCTGGAACGCCGACGACCCGAGTCGGTCCACCGTCGAGGTGACGCTGCCGATCGCTTCGATCGACACGTTTGTTCCGGCCCTTGACGAACACCTGAAGCAGGCCGATTTCTTCGACATCGCCAAGTATCCGAACGCCACCTTCAAGAGCACCCGCGTGCAGGCGGCAGGGCCGAACCGGTACACCGTGGTCGGCGATCTGACGATCAAGGACAAGACCCATCCCGTCACCCTGACCGTCACCCTCAACGGCGCCGGCAAGCACGCCATGTCCGGCCTGGAGTCGATCGGATTCTCCGCGACCGGGCAGATCAAGCGCAGCGACTTCGGCGTCGATGCGTTCACGCCCAGCGTCAGCGATGCAGTGGAACTTCGCATCACGGCGGAAGGCTCGATTCCCGGCGCGCCGGAGTCGGCGCAGGACGCCGGCGCCGCGGCACACCCGTGAGCCCGACATGATCATTGAACGTCCGGCCGCCGCGCGCGGCGTCGTCAAGCTGGGCTGGCTGCACAGTCGCCACACCTTCTCGTTCGGGCACTACCACGACCCGGACTGGATGGGCTTCGGCCTGCTGCGCGTCATCAACGACGACACCGTGGCGCCGGGCGGCGGCTTCGCGCCGCATCGCCATGCCAACATGGAAATCCTCAGCGTCGTGCTGGACGGCGCGCTGGCGCACGCGGACAGCGCCGGCCACAAGGGCGTGATCCGTCCCGGCGACGTGCAGTGGATGAGCGCCGGCCACGGCATCGAGCACAGCGAGTTCAACGATTCGCAGACCGAGCCGGTGCATTTCCTGCAGATCTGGATCCAGACCGATCGGCTGAACGCGCCACCGGCCTACGCCCAGAAGCACTTCGCGTTCGACGCGCGGCGCGCGCGCTGGGCGCTGCTGGCCAGTCCCGACGGCGCCGACGGCTCGCTGGCGATCCGCCAGCAGGCGCGGCTGTGGGCAACGCGGCTGGAGGCAGGCGATGCGGTGCAGCGGGAGCTTGTCGCGGACCGTCGCTACTGGCTGCACGTTGCCCGCGGTGAGGCGAGCCTCGACGGGCGGATGCTGGGCGCGGGCGATGCCCTCGGCTTCGTCGGGGAATCCGGAGTGCTGGCCCTTGCCGGCCGCGCGGCGACCACCGACGTGCTGCTGTTCGAGCTGCCTTGAGGCAGAGCGCTCCCGCGATTGCCCAAGCGGGCGTTAGCGACTGCGATGGCCATGAAGTAAACTTGCACGGTTCCGCAGGACTGCCGTTTCCATGGCCGATCAGACTTCCACCGCCCCGCTGCCGCCGAATGCCGAGAAGCGTTACGAGGTGCATCGCGCCGACCTGCCGCTGAGCTGCCCGACGCCGTCGATGTCGCTGTGGAATTCGCATCCGCGCGTCTATCTGCCGCTCGAGACCAACGGCGGCAGCGCGCGCTGCCCGTACTGCAGCGCCCTGTACGTGCTGGTGGACTGACGGGACCGCGACCCTTGCGCGCGCGAGGGACGGCGCCGGCATGATCCGATCCGGACGCCCGCCTTGCGTGGTGCAACTGCTGCCCGCGCTCGATTCGGGAGGCGTGGAGCGCTCGACCCTGGAAATCGCCGCCGCGCTGACGGCAGCCGGGCAGCGCGCGGTCGTGGTCAGCGCCGGCGGGCGCCTGCTGCCGCAGCTGCTGGCGACCGGCGCCGAGCACGTGCGGCTGGACATCGGCCGGAAGTCGCCGCTGACCCTGCGCCATGCGCGCACGCTGCGCCGCTTGTTCGCGCAGGCCGACATCGTCCACGCGCGCTCGCGGCTGCCGGCCTGGATCGGCTGGCTGGCGCTGCGCGGGATGCCGTCAGGGGCGCGCCCAAGGTTCGTCACCACCGTGCACGGCCTGAACTCGCCTTCGCGCTACAGCGCGATCCTGACCCGCGGGCAGCGGGTGATCTGCGTGTCCGAAACCGTGCGCGCGCACGTGCTGGGGAACTACCCGGAGGTCGATCCGGGAAAGCTCGTCGTGATTCCGCGCGGGGTGGATCCAAAGGCCTTCCCGCGCGTCGATGGCGTGGACCGGCAGGCCCGCCTGGCGTGGGCGCGGCGGTATCCGGAACTGGGCGGCGACGGCCCGCTGCTGCTGCTGCCGGGGCGGGGGACGCGGCTCAAGGGCCATGCGGACGCCATCGACCTGCTGGCCGCCCTGCAGGGGGATGGCGTGGATGCGCGGCTGTGGTTGCCGGGTGCGGTGCAAACCGGACGCGCGCGCTATCTGGCCGAACTGGAAGCGCATGCGAAGGCGCGTGGCGTGCGCTCGAAGCTGGCACTGACTGTGGCCACAGCGGAAATGCCCGATGCCTATGCCGCCGCGGATCTGGTGCTGCAGCTGTCGCGCAAGCCGGAGGCGTTCGGGCGCACCATGGTCGAGTCGCTGTGCGTCGGGCGACCGGTGCTGGGCTGGGCGCACGGCGGGGTCGGGGAGCTGCTGGCGCAGTTGCAGCCGGAAGGGGCGGTGGCGCCGTTTGATGCCGGGGCATTGGCTCGGCGCGCGCACGCGCTGCTGCACAATCCGCCACCGCCGCCGGCTACGATGCCTTATTCGCTGCAGGCAATGCAGGAGACGACGTTGGCGGTGTATCGCAGCTTGGGGGCGCTGGATTGAACGCTGCGCAGGCACCCACGCTGCGTTGGGCGCCGCTGTGGGCGGCGGCGCTGGTGGCGCTGTGGCCGCTGCCGATGGCGGCGCAGGCGCTGTTGTCCGTGGGCGCGCTGGCGGGCGCGGGCTGGTTGTTGCTGCGCCGATCCAGCGGCAGCGGCGCGTTGCTCAGCGGACCGGCTTGGGCGCTGACCAGCGTGCTGTTTTGTGCGTTCTGGCTGCCCGAGGCGGTGGCCGCGCTCGATGCCGAAGGGGGTTGGGTCGCCTGGCGCGCGGTGCTGGTGGACCTGCGCCTGTTGCCGTTGCTGTGGTTGGCCGCGGCGGCGGTGGCCGATCCGGGCGGACGCCGCCGGGTGTTCGCCGGCCTGGCGCTGGTCGCGCTGGCGTGGGCGCTCGACCTGCTGATTTCCGCCGCATCGGGCGGCAGCCTGCTGCATGGCCTGTATGCCCGCCTGGCGCCATTTGCCGGCGGGTTGGCACAGTGCCCACCGGAGGCGACGCCGGGCGCGATGCCGCTTTCCGCCTTTGCCGGCTGCGGCGCGTGGCAGGGGCTGGCGCTGGCCTGCCTGTCGCCGTTTGCGCTGGCTGCGGGCGCGCGCCGCGGCCACCTGGCCTGGCTGACGGTTGCGCTGGTCATGACGGCGGCGGTTGCGCTGTCGGCGGCGGTGATGGCCTGGATCGCTTGCGCCTGCGTCCTGTTGCTGGAACTGCGGCGCCGGCCCAAGTGGCAACAGGGAGTGCTGCTGTTTGCGGCCGCCGCGCTGGGAATCGGACTGGCCGCGCTGCTGGCCACGCGGGCCCCGGCGAATGCGGGCCAACCACGGATCAGCGCAGCCCACGCGCAAACCGCGCTGGAGGCAACGGCCGGACAATGGCGCGACGCCCTTTGCGTGGCACGCGGGCATGCGCTCAATGGCGTGGGTGCCGGCGGGTTGGAACCGGCGCTGCGCGACTGCCCGTCGGTGGCCGGAACGGACGATGCCAGCGGGATTCGCGCCCTGCCGCTGCCGCTGGAAGTGTTCGCGGAAACCGGCGCGGCCGGCTTGCTGCTCTGGCTGGCCGGCATCGCCCTGGCGTGGCGCGCCTGGCGCTATGCCGATACCGCGGCGCGCGCACGCGCCTGGCCGGCGCTGCAGGCGCTGCTGGCCCTGCTGTTCCCGCTCAATGCCAGCCTGCCGGTGTATGCGGGCCTGTGGGGCAGCGCGCTGCTGTTGCTTGCCGGCCTGTATGCCGGCGCGCTGTGGGGGCGGATCGACGAGGCGACCGCGCCTCAGTCGTAATGCCGAACGCCATCGGGCAGGCGCTTGAAGCGGCGGTGCAGCCACAGGTATTGCGAGGGCGCCTGCCGGACCATGGCCTCGATCGCCGCGTTGACGCGGGCGCTGTCGGCGACCGCATCCGCGGTCGGAAACGGGTCCAGCGGCGCGCCGATGCGCAGGATGTAGCGGCCGCCCTCGCGGCGGTGGAAGAACGGCACCACCGCGCAGCCGGTGAGTCGGGCGAACTGGTGGGTGGCGGTGATGGTGGCGGCGGGAACGCCGAAGAAGGGCGCGAACACCGTGTCCTTGCCGAGCATGTCCTGGTCGGGCGCGTACCAGAGCACGCCGCCGTTCTTGAGGTGTCGCAGCGCAGCGCGGGTGTCGCGGTTGCCGAACATCGCGAAGGCATAGCGCAGGCGGCCGCGCAGCACCGCCCACTCCAGCACCGGATTCTCGTAGCGCCGATACATGCCGGCCAGCGGGACGTGGTCGCACAGCAACCGGCCGCAGATTTCCAGCGTCATGAAGTGGCCGGACACCAGCAGGATACCGCGCTTCTCGGCGCGCAGCCGCTGCAGGATCTCCAGCCCTTCGAGGGTCGCGTCCTTGCGCAGCGGCTCGATCCGCCCCCACCAGGCGCGGGCGAATTCGAACAGGCCGATGCCGACGTCGCGGAAATTGGCGCGCAGCAGCGTTGCGCGTTCGCCGGCATCGAGTTCCGGCAGGCACAGCGACAGATTGATTTCCGCCGCCCGCCGGCGCGAACGCGCCAGCCGCAGCGCCAGCCCGCCCAGCACGGCGCCGAACGCGCGCTGCAACGACCAGGGCAGGTGCGCCAGCGCCACGCACAGGCCTACCCCCAGCCAGGTCGGCCAGTGGCGGGGGGCGAACGAGGGGCGCGACGGCGCGGCGGACATGCCGGTGATTCTAACGGCCGCCGCTCCGCTATCCTTGGCGGATGCGGGCCGATCCCATCGAACGCGTGCTGCGGGCCTTGTATTCGGCCACCTTGTACCTGCTGGTGCCGATCACGCTGTATCACCTGATCTGGCGCGGGTTCCGCCAGCGCGCTTATTTCCAGCGCTGGGACGAGCGCTATGCCAGCTATGCACCGGCCGGCGCGCCGGCGCCGGTGTGGCTGCACGCGGTTTCGGTCGGCGAAGTCAACGCCGCCGCGCCGCTGGTCGATCGGCTGCGCGCGCAGCGCCCGGACCTGCGGGTGGTGGTGACGACCATCACGCCAACCGGCTCCGAGCGCGTGCGCAGGCTGTGGGGCGACGACGTCACCCACGTCTATCTTCCCTACGACCTGCCGGGCGCGGTGGCGCGTTTCCTGGATCAGTTCAAGCCGACGCTGGCGCTGATCGTCGAAACCGAACTGTGGCCGAACCTGCTGTTCGTTTGCCGCGACCGCGGCATTCCCACCCACATCCTCAATGCCCGGCTGTCGGCGCGTTCGCTGCGCGGCTACCGGGTGCTGGCGCCGCTGATCCGGCGTGCGCTGGCGACGGTGCGGCTGGTCGCCGCGCAGTCGCAGGACGATGCGCGCCGGTTCGAGCGCCTCGGCGCCGCACCGGAGCGCATCCGCGTCACCGGCAACCTCAAGTTCGACATTCCCCCGCCGCAAACCGGCGGCTTTGTCCGGGCGTTCGATGCGGCGCTGGCCCAGCCGCGCCCGATCTGGATCGCTGCCAGCACCCACGAGGACGAGGAAGCGCCGGTGCTGGAGGCGCACCGGCTGCTGCGCGAGCGCCACGCCGACGCGCTGCTGCTGTGGGCGCCGCGCCATCCCGAGCGCTTCCGCGCGGTGACGCAGCGCGCGCGCGAGGCCGGCTTCCGGGTGGCCAGCCGCAGCGCGGACGTCTGGCCGCCGCCCGACACCGACGTGTTCGTGATCGACACCCTGGGCGAGTTGACCAGCTTCTACGCCTGCGCCAGCGTCGCCTTCGTTGGCGGCAGCCTGCAGCCGATCGGCGGGCACAACCTGCTGGAGCCGGCTGCGACCGGCACCGCGATCCTCAGCGGACCGCAGCTGCACAACTTCGTCGACATCGCACACCGCCTGCGCGAGGCGCAGGCGATGCGGATGGTGGACGATGCGGCCTCGCTGGCGCAGGCGCTGGCCGCGCTGTTCGACGATGCGAACGCACGCGAGGCGATGGCCGCGAACGCGGCGCGCCTGCTGGAGGACGGACGTGGCGCGCTGGACCGCACGCTGGCGCTGATCGCGCCGGTGCTGCCGCAGCAGGCGGCCGGGGCGGGGGCTTAGGGGGAAGTCAGCGCGGCTTCGATCGGTTTGTCGGAAGTCAGCAGGCGGTTGATGTCCTCGATGTCGGAGACATCCAGCGAACCGGCCGACTGCTCCAGCAGCAGGCGGCTTTGCAGGAAGCTGTACTTGGACTGTGCGTAGGACTGCTGCGCGGAGAACAGCGTGCGCTGGTTGTTGAGGACGTCGAGCACGGTGCGGGTGCCGACTTCCAGTCCCACCAGCGACGCGTCGTAGGCGCTCTGCGCCGACACCACTTCCAGCCGGCGCGCCTCGACTTCGCTGATGCCGGTGACGACGGCCTGGTAGGCGCTGCGGGTGCTCCGTTCGATCGAACGCCGGGTTTGCTCGACCTGGTCAGCGGCGCTGTCGCGCTGCGCCAGCGCGGTGCGCACGCCGGACTGCACCGCAAAGCCGGAGAAGATCGGGATGTCCAGGGTCAGGCCGACGCTGGTGGTGGCGTGGTTGGAGCCGAGGAAAGGCGGGTCGTACAGGCCGGTGATCGCCTTGCCGTAGCTGGCGTGCAGGCCGAGCGTGGGGTAGTGCCCGGAACGCGCGGTGGCGACCGCGGCCTCGGCGGCTTCCAGATTGGCCTGCTGTGCCTGCAAGGTGGGGTTGGAGGCCAGCGCCTCGTTGATCCAGTCGGTGGCGCTGCGTTCGGAGGGCAGCGTGGGCTTGAAGTCGTCCGGCAGGCCCTTGAGCGTGGCGACCGGCACATTGGTGATTTCCAGCAGCGCTTGATAGGCGTCCTGCACGGCGTTGCGCGCAAGCAGGGTGTTGGCGCGGGCGCCGTCGTACTGGGCGCGCGCCTCGTGCACGTCGGTGATCGGCGCCAGCCCGACCTCGAGCCGCTTGCTGGCATAGTCGAACTGCTTCTTGGCCGCGGCTTCCGCGGCCTCGGCGGCGCTGAGGGTTTCCATCTGCACCAGCACGTTGAAGTAGGCGCCCGATGTGCGGGTGATCAGGTTCTGGCCCGCCGCGGCCAGAGTGTAGCCGCCGGCGCGGTCCTGCGCCTTGGCGCCGCGCAGGGCGGTGATGTTGCCGTAGTCGAACAGGGTCTGGTTCAGGCTGACCCCCCAGCTGCCGGTGCGGGAGCTGCCGGCGCCGGTGCTGACGCGGGTGGTGCCGACCGAGCCGCCAAGGCTGGGCAGCATGATCGCGCGTGCCTGCACGGGGCGTTCGGCGGCGACCAGCCGGGACGACTCCGCCTGCGCGAATTGCGGGTCGTTGTTGCGCGCGTTCTGATAGCTCTGCAGCAGGTCGTCCGCCTGTGCCGCCAGCGGGGCGAGGGCAAGAGCGAGGGCGATGGCGAGTGATCGACGCAACATGGTGCGATTCCTTGGAATTTACAGGGTGAACGCGGGCACGGGTTCGGCGCCGGCGAGATAGGGCAGGTCGGTTTCAAACAGCGTTTCGGTGTGCGTTCCGTTGACGTCGCGCCGCACCAGGATGGCTTCCATCACCGGCGCGACGCCCTGCACGGCGAACAGGCGACCGCCCGGCTCCAGCCAGTCGATGAAGCGGGCCGGAAACTCGGCCACCGCTCCGGTCACGCAAATGACGTTGAAGCGGCGGTCAGGCGTGCCGGAGAACACGTCGGCGGCGTGGACGGTGACGTTGGCGAATTGTTGCGCGGCCAGCCGCGCGCGCGCGGCATCGGCGAGGTCGGCGTGGCGTTCCAGGCTCACCACTTCGCGCGCGAGGCGGGCAAGGCAGGCGGTGAGGTAGCCGCTGCCGGTGCCGATTTCCAGCACGCTGTCTTCCGGATCGGGCAGCAGCGCCTGCAGCAGGCGGCCTTCCGTCACCGGCTTCATCATGGTTTCGCCGTGGCCGATCGGCAGCTCGAAATCGGCATAAGCCAGGCCGCGCAGCGCCGGGGCGACGAAGGCCTCGCGCGGCAGGCTGCCGATGGTTTCGAGCACCCGCACGTCCAGCACGTCCCAGGGACGCACCTGTTGTTCCACCATGTTTTCGCGAGCGCGGGCGAAGTCGATGTTCATGTCCGGAAAAATCCCTGCGGAGAACCGTCAATTCTAGTCGGAGACCGCTTGTTGCCGCGCAGTCTGACCGTGCTGATACACCAGCACGCAGTGCCGGAAGTCACCGCAGTCCGCGGCGGGTGCGGCTGGCGTTCAGTCTTTGCCATAGGCGCGAAGGAACAAATCCACGACGCTGGTCACGTGCGCCTTCGGCGTGGGTGCGCGCGGGTCGCAGCACACCCCGAGAACCGCTTGGGCGTGCGGCTCGCCCTTGAGCAGGGTGAAGAAATGCGCGGCGGCCAACGCCGGATCGGCGATCTCCAGTTCGCCGGCGGCGATCCGCCGTTCCAGCAGTTCGACGAAGGCCTCCTGCATGCGCCTGGGGCCGGCGTCCCAGGCCAGCAGAGGCAGCCCGCTGCCCACCGCCTGCGGCGAGCACAGGGTCCGGAAACCGGCGATCGCTTCCGGCGTCATCACCATGGCGAAAAAGGCGTTGCCGATTTCCATCAGATGCCTGCGCAGCGGCAGTGCGGGTCTTGGCTGGAACAGCCGGTCCGGCATGCCCTGTTCGCAGTGGGCGCGCACCGCTTCGGTGAACAGCCGGTCCTTGTCGCCGAAGTGGCTGTAAACGGTGAGCTTGGACACGCCTGCGGCGGCGGCGATCTGGTCCATGTTGACCCGCTCGAACCCGTCCTGCAGGAACACCCGGGTCGCGGCCGCGAGAATCGCGGCGCGTTTCTTCAAGTCCTTGGGGCGTCCGGGCGTGCCGGATTTGGGGCGAGGCGCTTGGGGCATGCGGCTGGAACGAACCGGATCAATGCGATGCTGCAACTATACCATACTGACCGGTTCAATTACGGTGGAGCGGCCCAGCGTTCGCGTCTTCCCGCCTCGCAAATGGCAACAGCAGCTTGATCCGGTCTTTGCGAATCGCTAAAATCAACGGTTCACTCGATCTTTTTCGCGGCCCCGCGGCCGCAGGATGCCCATGGCCCGTATTACCGTCGAGGACTGCCTGCAGGTGGTCGACAACCGCTTCGAGCTCGTGATGATGGCCGCCAAGCGTGCGCGCCAGCTTGCCGGCGGCGTGGAGCCGAAGCTGGACAACAGCGAAACCAACGACAAGCCGACGGTGCTGGCGCTGCGTGAAATCGCCGCCCAGGCCATCGACGCCGAGTTCGTGGACGCGGTCGAGAAGGCCGAGCGCGAACGCAAGGAGCGCGAGGCGCTGGAGTGGGCGGCCGCCGACGTGGTGGCCGGCGACGACGACATGAAGGGCGACGACTGACCGGCTTGCACGCCCGGGGATGAACGGAACGGCCCTTCGGGGCCGTTTTTGTTCGCGGTACCGTTTGCGGGAGCAAGGGGGCGCGGTTAGTCTCGACGGATGAATTCCGGCGGCCATGCGATCGTCCAGTCCACCGCGCCCGAAGCGGACGCGGTGCCGGACTACGTACAGGCGCTGGAGCGCGAGGCCTGCTACTTGAAGCCGGAGCAACTGGCGCTCCTGCGGAAGGCATGGCAGGTCGGTGCCGCGGCCCACGCCGGCCAGACCCGGCAGTCGGGCGAGCCCTACATCACCCATCCGGTCGCGGTGGCGCGCATCCTGGCCACCCTCGGGCTCGACGTGGAGGCCCTGGTCGCCGCGATCCTGCACGACACCATCGAGGACACGCCGGTCACCCGCGCCGACGTCGAGGCGCAATTCGGGGAAACGGTCGCCGAACTGGTCGATGGCGTCACCAAGCTGGAAAAACTGCGCTTCGCCAATCGCCAGGAGGCGGCGGCCGAGAGTTTCCGCAAGATGCTGCTGGCGATGTCGCGCGACCTGCGCGTCATCCTGATCAAGCTGGCCGACCGGCTGCACAACATGCGAACGCTGGGCGCGAAATCGCCGGAATCGCGGCGCCGGATCGCCGTCGAGACGCTCGACATCTACGCTCCGATCGCGCAACGGCTGGGCATGAACCTGATCCGCGCGGAATTGCAGGACCTGGGTTTCCGCGCCCTGCATCCGTGGCGACACGCGGTGATCGCGAAACGCATCGCCAGCCGGCCGCAAGCGCGCCGCGAATCGCTGGCGCAGATCGAAACCCGGCTCGCCCAGCGGCTGGCGCTGGAAAAGCTCGACCACGAGCTGGTCAGCCGGATCAAGGCGCCATGGAGCGTGTACAGCAAGATGGTCGCCCAGCGCCGCAGCTTCGCGCAGGTGATGGATGTGTTCGGGTTCCGGGTGGTGGTCGACAGCGTGGCCGATTGCTACCACGCGCTGGGCGTGGTGCATTCGGTCTACAAGCCGCTCGACGGCCGCTTCCGCGATTTCATCGCCATCCCCAAGGCCAACGGCTACCAGTCGCTGCACACAGTGCTGTTCGGCCCGTACGGCTCGCCGATCGAAGTCCAGATACGCACCCGCGAGATGCACCTGATCGCCGAGCGCGGCGTCGCCGCGCACTGGGCCTACAAACTCGGCACCGAAACCGGAAACAGCGCCCAGACTCGGGCCGCGGCGTGGATCGCCAATCTGGTCGAGAGCCAGCGCGGCACAGGCTCGTCGCTGGAGTTCCTCGAAAACGTCAAGGTCGATCTGTTTCCCGACGAGGTGTACCTGTTCAGCCCGAAGGGCGACATCCTCTCGCTGCCGCGCAATTCCACCGTGCTCGACTACGCCTACGCCGTGCACACCGATGTCGGCAACCATGCGGTGGCCGCGCGCGTGGACAAGCGACTGGCCCCGCTGCGGGCCAAGCTGGTCAGCGGGCAGACGGTGGAGATCATCACCGCCAACGCGGCCGCGCCGAGCACGCAGTGGCTGGAATTCGTTGCGACCAGCAAGGCGCGCACCGCCATCCGCCAGGCGCTCAAGCAACTCCAGCACGAGGATGCCGTGCAGCTGGGGCATTACATGCTCGACCGCGCCCTGGTCGCGATGGGCTCCTCGTTCGACCGCGTGCCGATGGCGCGGATCGACGCATTCCTCGCCGACAACCGCTATCCGCGGCTGGAGGCGCTGCTGGCCGACATCGCGATGGGCAACCGGATGCCGCAGCAGGTGGCCGAGGAACTGGGGCAGGAAGCCGAGGTTGGGCGGAAGAAAGGGAAAGGCCGCAAGACCCCGCCGGTCAGCGTGGCGCGCGAGCCGATCCTGATTTCCGGCTCGCAGCGCGGCGTCATCAGTTTCGCCCAGTGCTGCATGCCGATTCCGCGCGACGAGATCATGGGCTACCACAGCGCCGGCAAGGGCGTGGTGGTGCACCGCCTGGACTGCCCGAACGTCGCCGATTACCGCAAGTCTCCGGAACGCTGGGTGCCGGTGGCCTGGGATCGGCAGGTGTCGGGCGACTTCAACGTCGCCATCCGGATCGAGGTGGACAACCATCCCGGCGTGCTGGCGCAGGTCGCGGCGGCCATCGCCGACGCCGGTTCCAACATCGAGCGAGTGGAGTACCTCGAACGCGACAGCAACATCGCGGTGCTGCGCTTTGCCATCGAAGTGACCGACGGGCGCCACCTCGACGAGGTCATCCGAGGCGTGCGCAAGCTGCACGTGGTGCAGCAGGTCCAGCGCGCCTGAAGCCGTATCCGCGCGCGGCGGCGCAGTAGAATCGCATTTTCGATCCGGCAGCACGCCCTGGAGAGACCAATGGCACGTACCGCATTGCCCCGCACCGCCATCCACAGCGACCGCGCGCCCGCCGCGATCGGCCCGTACTCGCAGGCGGCCCGTGCCGGGAACCTGGTGTTCTTCAGCGGCCAGATCCCGCTCGACCCCGCGACCGGGGCGCTGGTCGAAGGCGACATCACCGTGCAGGCGCGGCGTGCCTTCGACAACCTGAAGGCGGTCTGCGAGGCGGCGGGCGGTACGCTGGACGACATCCTCCGCGTCTGCCTCTATCTCACCGATCTGTCGCAGTTCGCGGCGGTCAACGCGGTGATGGGCGAGTATTTCAACCAGCCGTATCCGGCGCGTTCCACCATCGAAGTATCGGCGCTGCCGAAAGGCGCAGTGTTCGAGGTCGATGCGTTGATGGTGACGGACTGAAGTTCCCTCGCGGTTCCGCCCGGTGCCGATGACCCCGCGGTTTGCGGATGCACAGACGCCGCTTTCCGTCCTGCCCGGCGTAGGCCCGGCGCTGCGTGACAAGCTGGCCGCGCGTGGGCTGGCGACGCTGCAGGATCTGTGGCTGCACCTGCCGCGCGGCTACGAGGATCGCACGGCGCTGACCGCGATCCGCGACTTGCGGTCGGGCGAGGCGGCGCAGGTCGAGGGCAGGGTGGAGGCGGTGGAACGCGGCTTCCGCTACCGGCCGATGCTGCGGGTGGCAATTTCCGATGCCTCGCGCGCCACCCTGGTGCTGCGCTTCTTCCATTTCCGCGCACAGCAGGTCGCGCAGTTCGCCGTCGGCGCGCGGGTGCGTGCATTCGGCACGCCGCGACCCGGCCAGCAGGGCCTGGAGATCGTCCATCCCAGCTACCGCATCCTCGGCGCCGGCGAGCAGCCGCTGGGCGAAGCGCTCGATCCGGTCTATCCGGCCATCGAGGGCGTGGGTCCGGCCAGCCTGCGCAAATTGATCGCGCAGGCGTTGCGGTGCCTGCCCGAGGAGTCCGCGCTGGAACTGCTGCCGCAGGCGTGGCTGGACAAGCAGCAGCTGCCTTCGCTGCGCGAGGCCATCCTGCTGCTGCACGCGCCGCCGCGCGATGCCGATGTCGCGCTGCTGCAAATCGGCCTGCACCCGGCGCAGCGGCGGCTGGCGCTTGAGGAAATGCTGGCGCACCAGCTCGGCCTGCGCCGCCAGCGGCTGGCGCTGCAAAGCGAAGGGGCGCGCCCGCTGCGCGGCGATGCGCGATTGGTCGAGGCCTTGCTGGCGGCGCTTCCGTTTCAACTCACCGGCGCGCAGCAGAGGGTGTACGCGCAGATTCGCGAAGACCTGCTGCGGCCGCGGCCGATGCTGCGGCTGGTGCAGGGCGACGTCGGCAGCGGCAAGACCGTGGTGGCGGCGATGGCCGCGCTGCTGGCGGTGGCCGACGGACGGCAGGCGGCGTTGATGGCGCCGACCGAGCTGCTGGCCGAGCAGCATTGCAACAACCTGCGCGGCTGGCTGGAGCCGCTGGGCGTCCGGATCTGCTGGCTGGCCGGCAAGGTGACGGGCAAGGCGCGGGCCAGGGCGCTCGAAGAGGTCGCTTCGGGCGAAGCGCAGGTGGTCGTCGGTACCCACGCGCTGATGCAGGAGGGCGTGGCGTTCGCCGATCTGGCGCTGGCCATCGTCGATGAGCAGCACCGCTTCGGCGTGCACCAGCGGCTGGCGCTGCGCGACAAGGGCAGCAATGGCGTGCCGCACCAGTTGGTGATGACCGCCACCCCGATCCCGCGCACGCTGGCGATGAGCGCCTATGCCGATCTTGACGTGTCCGCCATCGACGAACTGCCACCGGGGCGCACGCCCGTGATGACGGTGGCGCTGCCCGACCGGCGCCGCGACGAACTGGTCGAACGCATCCGCGTCGCCTGCGCCGACGGACGGCAGGCATATTGGGTTTGCACGCTGATCGACGAATCGGACGACGTCCAGGCGCAGGCCGCGCAGTCCTCCTTCGAAGCGCTGCAGGCGGCCTTGCCCGACGTGCGCGTGGGGCTGGTCCACGGCCGCCAGAAGGCGGCGGAAAAACAGGCAACGATGCTCGCGTTCAAGGCCGGGAAGCTCGACCTGCTGGTGGCCACCACCGTCATCGAGGTCGGCGTGGACGTGCCCAACGCGTCGCTGATGGTGATCGAGAACGCCGAGCGCCTCGGGCTGGCGCAGTTGCATCAGCTGCGAGGGCGTGTCGGCCGCGGCAGCGCGGCCTCCAGTTGCGTGCTGCTCTACCAGCACCCGCTGTCGACGCTGGCGCGGCAGCGGCTGGACACCTTGCGGCAAACCAGCGACGGTTTCGCGATCGCGGAAAAGGACCTGCAGTTGCGCGGCCCCGGCGAACTGCTGGGCACCCGCCAGACCGGACTGGCCGGATTCCGGATCGCCGACCTGGCCCGCGATGCCGACCTGCTGCCGCAGGTGCATGCGCTGGCCGACCAACTGCTGCGCGACTGCCCCGATCGCGCCGAGCGCATCGTCGACCGCTGGGTCGGCGGTGCGGCCCGCTACGCCGCGGCCTGAGTCGGGAATCGGCGGTCAGGACTTGCAGGCGGGCATCTTGCCGCAATAGATGCCGTGCAGGGTCTCGATGACCCGGCGGGCCGGGCCGTCGGCCAGGCGATAGCGGATCGACTGCGCTTCACGGCGTGTCGTCACCAGGCCGTCCGCGCGCAGCAGGGCGAGGTGCTGCGACAGCGCCGACTGGCTGAGGTCGAGCTTCTCGTTCAGTTCGCTCACCGAATGCTCGCCGTCCGCCAGCAGGCACAGCAGCATCAGGCGCTTGTCGTTGGCCAGCGCCCGCAGCAGCTGGGTGGCTTCGCCAACATGCGAGCGCATCGACTCCGGATCCATGGCCGGGGACGGCGTGGCGAGATGGCGCGTGCGCGTTTTGTCTGGATTGGGCGTCCTGCGCGCCACGGGTCGGGTGTGTGTCGACGTGCTCATGTGGGCAATATATTAGTTGACATGAATATAAGCAAGCGCTAATATAACGCCACAGGCAGTCAAATCCGGAGCGAGGGGGCAAGACGATGGCCAGGATCGTGGTGATGGGCGCGGGGCTGGGCGGCATGAGCGCGGCCTACGAATTGCGGGAAACGCTGGGGAAGGCACACGAGGTCGTGCTGGTTGGCAAGGGCGAGAGCTTTGGTTTCACGCCGTCCAATCCCTGGCTGGCGGTGGGCTGGCGCAAGCAGGACGAGATCAGCGTCGACGTTGCGAAGCACGTGGGCAAGCGCGGCATCCGCTACGACGACAGCGGCGTTGAGCGCATCGATGCTGAAGGCAATGCGATCGTCACCGGCAAGGGTGAGCGCATCGACTACGACTACCTGCTGATCTGCACCGGTCCCAAGCTCGCCTTCGAGGAAGTGCCCGGTTCCGGCCCGAACGGAGGTCATACCCAGTCGGTGTGCACGACGCCGCACGCGGCGCAGACCTGGCAGGCCTATCAGGAATTCCTGAAGGACCCGGGGCCGGTGGTCGTGGGCGCCGTGCAGGGTGCCAGCTGCTTCGGGCCAGCCTACGAGTTTGCGATGATCGTCGATGCCGACCTGCGCAAGCGCAAGCTGCGCGACAAGGTGCCGATGACCTTCGTGAGCAGCGAGCCCTACATCGGGCACATGGGCTTGGGCGGGGTCGGCGATTCCAAGGGTTTGATGGAAGCCGAACTGCGCCAGCGCCACATCAAGTGGATCGTCAACAGCAAGGTCACCGAGGTGCGCGACGGCGAAATGACCGTGATCGAGCACGATGGCAGGGGCCAGCCGGGCGAGTCGCACGCGCTGCCGTTCAAGTTCGCCATGCTGCTGCCGGCGTTCAAGGGTGTCGATGCGGTGGCGGCTGTCGAGGGCCTGTGCAACCCGCGCGGTTTCGTCATCGTGGACAAGCACCAGCGCAACCCGAAGTACCCGAAGATCTTCTCGGCCGGCGTGTGCGTGGCGATTCCGCGGGTGGAGGCCACCCCGGTGCCGACCGGCGCGCCCAAGACCGGCTTCATGATCGAGTCGATGGTCACCACCATCGTCCGCAACATCCAGGCCGAATTGAAGGGCGAAACGCCCGATTTCGAGGGCACCTGGAATGCCGTGTGCCTGGCCGACATGGGCGATACCGGTGCCGCCTTCGTGGCGCTGCCGCAGATCCCGCCGCGCAACGTGACGTGGACGAAGATCGGCAAGTGGGTGCACCTGGCCAAGATCGGCTTCGAGAAATACTTCCTCTACAAGATGCGCCATGGCACCTCCGAGCCCATCTACGAAAAACACATCCTCGGCCTGCTCGGCATCGAGCGGCTGAAGGACGTGAAGCGATCGTCCTGATCGTTGTTCCAGCCTGCAATACCGATCGATCCATCCAAAGGAGAACTTCCATGACCCTCGACAATGCGGTACGCGCTTTTGCCGGCACGATGGTGCTGATCAGCCTGGCACTGACCTATTTCGTCAGTCCTCACTTCGTCTGGTTGACCGTGTTCATCGGCTTCAACCTGATCCAGTCCTCGTTCACCGGCATCTGCCCGGCGGCGAAGATCATGAAGAAACTCGGCATCGGTCGCGACGGCGGCGACGCTTCCTGCAATCGCTGCTGAGACGGAGCTTCGCGATGCGCCACCTGCGACCCCTGCTGTTGACCGCGCTTCTGGCGTTGGCCGCCTGCGGCAGTGACAAGCCGAACGCGATCCCCGCACTGCCGTCCGACCTGACCACCTTCACGGTGGCGCGGGCCGACGGCTCCCTCCAGGGTCGCGGCTGGGACGGCGTGCTTGAAGCGGTGCAGCGCGCCGACCTGGCGGCACAGACGGCGGGCCGGATCAGCGCTGTGTCGGTGGACGTCAACGATCGTGTCCGCGCCGGCGACGTGCTGCTGCGGATCAGCGCGGTCGAACAGGACGCCGGCGCGAATGCCGCCCGCGCGCAGCTGGCGGCAGCGCAGGCGACCGCGACGGAGGCCGAGCAGAACTATCGTCGCTATGCGGCGCTGGCCGACGGGCAGTTTGTGTCGAAGGCGCAAATCGATCAGGCGCGCGCGGCGCGGGATTCGGCGGTGGCGGCGCGCAACGCCGCGTCCGCCAATCTGGCGCAGGCGGCGCAGCAAATCGCCTACACCGTGGTGCGTTCACCGTTCGACGGCGTGGTGGCGCGGCGCGAGGTCGAGCCGGGCGAAACGGTCGCGCCAGGTGCGCCGCTGCTGAGCGTGTACGCCCCGGATGCGCTGCGGATCGAGGTGGCGGTGCCGCAGACGCGGGCCGACGCGATCCGCCGCAATCCCGCGGCCAGAGTGCGGCTGGCGGACGGCCGCGAAGTGGCGCCGGCCGAGGTGACCGTGTTCCCGGCCGCCGATGCGGCCAGCCACAGCGTGAACGTGCGCGTTCGGCTGCCGGCGCTGGATCCGCAACCGGCGCCCGGCACCACCGCCAAGGTGGAGTTCGCCGCGGACCCCCGCAGCGATGCCGGCTCCGGCGGCGCCGGTGGGACCTCGCCGGCCGCCCTGCGCATTCCATTCTCCAGCATCGCCCGGCGCGGCGAGTTGACCGGCGTGTACGTGGTGCAGGACGGCCGGCTTTTGCTGCGCCAGCTGCGTCTGGGCGGAAGCAGCGGCGGAACCGTGGAGGTCATTTCCGGGCTCGAACCGGGTGACGTGGTGGCGCGAGATCCGGTGGCGGCGACCGAAGCGATCGCGGCCCAGCGCCGCGCGGCGGAGGGCGGGCGTGACTGACGCCGCGCGCCTCGGCATCTCGGGCCGGCTGGCGGCGGCGTTCCAGCGCAATCCGTTGACGCCGATTCTGGCGATCATGGGCCTGCTGCTGGGCCTGCTGGCCGTGGCCATCACGCCGCGCGAGGAAGAGCCGCAGATCGACGTGACCATGGCCAACGTCATCGTCCCGTTCGATGGCGCCAGCAGCCGCGACGTCGAGCAGTGGGTGGCCACGCCGCTGGAACAGAAGCTGGCCGAGATCGAGGGCGTCAAGCACGTCTATTCGATCAGCCGCCCGGGCATGGCGGTGCTGACCGTCGAGTTCGAGGTGGGCGTGGCCCGCCAGCCGGCGCTGGTGCGTCTGTACAATCAGGTGTTCTCGAACGCGGATTTCATTCCCCCGCGCGCCGGCGTCGGCCAGCCGATCGTCAAGCCCAAAGGCATCGACGACGTGCCGGTGATGGCGCTGACGCTGTGGAGCGACGATCCACACATCGACGCCACCGCGCTGGCGGAAGTGGCGCACACGCTGGAAGCCGACCTCAAGCGCATTCCGGGAACTCGCGACATCTACACCCTCGGGGCGCCGGACCGCAGCGTGCTGGTGACGCTGGACGCCGCCAGGCTGGCGGCCTATGGCCTGGGTGCGAACGATCTGGCGCAGGCGCTGCAGGCCGCCAATCTCGTGCACCAGCCGGGCGAACGGGTGGATGCCAGCGGCCGCGCGATCCCGGTGACCGCCGGAAGTTACCTGGCCAGCGCCGACGATGTCGCCGGCCTGGTCATCGGCAGCCGTGAAGGCAAGCCGATCCTGCTGTCGGATGTGGCGCGGATCGAGGCGCGCGGCGACCTGCCCAGCCAGTACGTCTGGTACGGCGCGCCGGCTGGACGCGCAGGTCCTGCCGCGGGTGTCGCGCCGGCCGTCACGATCGCGATCGCGAAGAAACCGGGCAGCAACGCCTCGGACATCACCGCCGCCGTGTCCCGCCGCCTCGCCCGGATCAAGGGCGAGCTGATCCCGCAGGGCGTGAACGTCAGCGTGACGCGCGATTACGGCGTCACCGCCAGCGACAAGGCGCAGAAGCTGATCCAGAAGCTGGTCTTCGCGACCTTCAGCGTGGTGCTGCTGGTCCTGTTCGCGCTGGGCTGGCGCGAGGCGATTGTCGTTGGCAGCGCGGTGGTGTTGACGCTGGCGGTGACCCTGTTCGCCTCGAAGATGATGGGCTTCACGCTCAACCGCGTCTCGCTGTTCGCGCTGATTTTCTCGATCGGCATCCTGGTGGACGACGCCATCGTGGTGGTCGAGAACATCCACCGACACATGGCGCGCGGCGGCAAGACCCTGTTCGAGGCGATTCCGCCGGCGGTGGACGAGGTCGGTGGGCCGACCATCCTCGCCACCTTCACGGTGATCGCGGCGCTGATGCCGATGGCGTTCGTGTCCGGGCTGATGGGCCCGTACATGCGGCCGATCCCGATCAATGCGTCGGTGGGCATGCTGCTGTCGCTGGGGATCGCGCTGACCGTCACGCCGTGGCTGTCGCTCAAGCTGCTGGCGCGGCACGGCAGCGCCGGCGAGGGCGAGCATGGGCACGGCGCCGAGGAAAAGCAGGCGAGCCGGCTGCACCGGCTGTTCGAACGGCTGATGACGCCCTTCCTCGCCGGCAAGCGGGCGGGCCGCAGGCGCGGGCTGCTGTTTGCGGGGATGGCCGCGCTGGTGGTGCTGGCGGCCTCGCTGGCGGTGTTCAAGCTGGTGGTACTGAAGATGCTGCCGCTGGACAACAAGTCGGAAGTGCAGGTGGTCGTCGACATGCCCGAGGGCAGCACGCTGGAGCAGACCAACGCGCTGCTGATGGAACTGGCGGCCAAGGTCGATACCGTGCCGGAAGTGCTCGACTATCAGGGCTATGCCGGCACCGCTGCGCCGGTCAATTTCAACGGGCTGGTGCGGCAGTATTTCCTGCGCAGCGGCAACAACGTCGGCGACCTTCAGGTCAATCTGGTGGACAAGCACCAGCGCAAGCGCCAGAGCCACGAGATCGCGCTGGCGATGCGACCGATGCTGGCGCAGATCGGCAGGAAATACGGCGCTTCGGTGAAGGTGGTGGAGGTGCCGCCCGGCCCGCCGGTGCTCTCGCCGCTGGTGGCCGAAGTCTACGGTCCGGACTACGCCGGCCAGCGCAAGGTGGCGCTGGCACTGGCCAGCGAGCGTTTCGCCACCACGCCCGGGATCGTCGATCTGGATACCAGCGTGGAGGCCGATGCGCCGCGCGAACACATCGTGATCGACCGCGATCGCGCCGCGCGGCTGGGCGTGTCGTCGTCAGACATTGCCGACGCGGTCGCGATGGGCGTAGCCGGACTGGATGCCACCTATGTCCACGATGGCGCCTCGAAATACCCGCGCCCGGTGCGGCTGCGCCTGCCGGCGCAGGACCAGGCCGCGCTGTCGTCGCTGCTGGCGCTCCAGGTGCATTCGGCGCACGGGGCGCTGGTGCCGCTGTCCGAACTGGTGACCGTCGAGCAGGCGCATTGGGAAGGCGCGATCCAGCACAAGGATGGCCTGCCGGTGGTCTATGTGATGGCCGACGAGGCCGGCAAGCTCGACAGCCCGCTGTACGGGATGTTCAGCATCGTCGCGCAGTTGCGCGATCACGCGGTGGCTGGACAACATCTGGCGCAAACCTTCATCAGCCAGCCCGACGATACCAGCGGCTATGCGGTGAAGTGGGACGGCGAATGGCAGATCACCTACGAAACCTTCCGCGACATGGGGATCGCCTATGGCGCCGGCATGGTGCTGATCTACCTGCTGGTGGTGGCGCAGTTCCGCAGCTACCTGGTGCCGCTGGTGATCATGGCGCCGATTCCGCTGACGGTGATCGGCGTCATGCCCGGGCACGCGCTGCTGGGCAAGCAGTTCACCGCCACCTCGATGATCGGCATGATCGCGCTGGCGGGCATCATCGTGCGCAACTCCATCCTGCTGGTGGATTTCATCCAGCAGGAGACCGCGCGCGGCGTGCCGCTGGTCGATGCCGTGATCGACGCCTGCGCGGTGCGCGCCAAACCCATCGTGCTCACCGGCGTGGCGGCGATGCTGGGCGCGCTGTTCATTCTCGACGACCCAATTTTCAATGGCTTGGCCATTTCGCTGATCTTCGGCATCCTCGTCAGCACGATCCTCACGCTGGTCGTGATTCCATTGCTGTACGTCACGCTGCTCTCGCGCCTGCGGAGCGGCCATCGGGAGGCTGAAACATGAGTGGTGAACACCCGCTGCACGTCGTTCTTGAACAGCAGGGCCCCTACGCGTTCCGGATCGATTTCGAGGGCGCCACCTTTGCGTCGCTGCGGAGCGACGAGGCGCCGCCGCTGGGCGCGGGCGAGGGCCCCAATCCCAGCGAACTGCTGCTGGCCAGCATTGCCAACTGCCTGTCGGCCAGCCTGCTGTTCGCCCTGCGCAAATTCAAGAATGCGCCGGCGCCGATCCGCGCCGAGATCAGCGCCGCCACCGAGCGCAATGCCGAGGGCCGGTTGCGCATTCCGCGCGCCAGGGTGTCGATCCGCCTTGCCGAGCCGGCCGCGGGCATCGAGCGGTTCGACCGTGTGCTGGCGCAATTCGAGCAGTTCTGCACCGTCACCCAGAGCGTGCGCGAAGGCATCGACGTCGACGTGGAGGTCATCGACGGCGACGGCGTGGCGCACCGGACTGGCGCGAGCGCTTGAATGCACCGCCCCTCGACTGGAAGCTTCGAGTGAACAAGATCGCGATCGCTGCTGCCTTGCTGCTGTCGATGCTGGCGGTCGGCTGCGCGCATGCGCCGTCGCCGTCGGCCGTCGCGCCCGCGGTCAAGCTGATGCAGCCGCTGCCGGGGCTGTACACCGCCGGCCAACCGGCTGCGGCCGACTGGGCCGCGATCCGCGCGCTGGGCGTGCGCACCGTGATCAACCTGCGCGCGCCGGAGGAAGAGGCGGGCCGCGACGAGGCGACGGAGGTGCGCGCCGCCGGGATGCGCTATCTCGACATTCCGGTGGCCGATGCCGCCGCCATCAACGTGGACAACGCGCGCCTGCTGCACGCGGCGCTCGCTCCCGGTCACGGTGGCGGCGTGCTGGTGCATTGCGCCAGCGGCAACCGCGCCGGTGCGCTGCTGGCGCTGGAACAGGCGGATTTCGACGGACTGGCGCCGCAGGCGGCGCTGGAACTGGGGCGCAGGGCTGGCGTCACCAAGATGGAACCGGTGTTGCAGCGCGCGCTGGGCATTGCGCCCTGAGGGAGGCGGGATGGGGACCGATCGCATCACGGTGGTGGGTGCCGGCTTTGCCGGGCTGACCGCGCTGCGCACCCTGCGCAAGCAATCGCGCGAGGTCGAGCTGACCCTGGTCGCACCCAGGGCCGAGCTGCACTACCTTCCGGGCACGATCTGGATCCCCTCGGGCAAGCGCCGCCGGGAAGACCTGATCCTGCCGCTGGACAACTTCCTGCGCCGCAACCGGATCCGTTTCCACCAGGCCAGTGCCACCTGGCTTTCGGAAGACGGGCGCCTGCTCCGCACCGACGCGGGCGATGTCCAAAACGACGGCCTGATCATCGCCAGCGGCGCGCGTTTCCTGCGCAAGCTGCCCGGCATCGAGCATGCCGTCATTCCCTGCGAAGGCGTCGCCGCCGGCGAGGCGATCCGCGACCGGCTGGCCGCGCTGGACGGCGGCACCCTCTGCTTCGGCTTCGGCACCAATCCCAACGAGCCGATCGCCATGCGCGGCGGCCCGGTGTTCGAGTACGTGTTCGGCATCGATACCCTGCTGCGCCGGCAGAAGCGCCGCGACCGGTTCCGGCTGGTGTTCTTCAGCCGCTCGCAGGCGCCAGGCCAGCGCTTGGGCGAGCGCGCGGTGGAAATGATCCTTGACGAGATGCGCCGGCGCGGGATCGACACCGTGCTCGGCGAAAAACCGCAGCGGATCGATGCCGACGCCGTGGTGCTGGAACGCACCCGGATCGAGAGCCAGTTGACCTTGTTCATGCCGGGACTGACCGGACCGGCGTGGCTGGACAACACCGCACTGCCGCGTTCGTCCGGCGGGTTGGTGCAGGGCGATGCCCAGTGCCGGGTGCCGGGGGTCTCCTGCACGTTCGTCGCCGGCGACGGCGGCAGTTTCCCCGGTCCCGACTGGATGCCCAAGCAGGCCCACCAGGCCGACCTGCAGGCCGAGGTCGCGGCGCGCAACCTGCTGCGCGCGCTGGCCGGCGAGCCGGTCGAGGAGACCTTCAAGTCGGAACTGCTGTGCATCATCGATTCGCTCGATGGAGGTCTGCTGGTGTCGCGCAAGGAAGGCCGGACCCGGGCCATGCGGCCGACCGTGTTCGCGCACTGGGCCAAGGCGGCGTTCGAGAAGCGCTACCTGCGCCGCTATCGCTGACTTTGCGCCGCGCGGTGCGTCGGGGCACATCCCGGCCCAGAGCCGAAGAGGCTCAGCAGCAGCTTGCACTGATGGCCGTCGAGTTGCTAGAATACGCGGCTCACTACCGCTTCAACGCAGGTTGCACACCATGAAAGCCGGCATCCACCCCGAGTATCGCGACGTCGTTTTCCAGGATGTCACCTCGGACTTCAAGATCCTGACCCGTTCCACCATGTCCAGCAAGGACACGATCAAGTGGGAAGACGGCAACGAATACCCGCTGATCAAGGTGGAAGTGTCGTCTTCGACCCACCCGTTCTACACCGGGCAGCACAAGATCGTGGACACCACCGGTCGGGTGGACAAGTTCCGCAAGCGCTACCAGAAGTAATCCCGGTTCTGGTGCGGCTGCCGCCCCATGTCGGGCGTCGGCGCCGAAGCCCGCCGCAGTGTCGAATGCCGCGGCCGCCCATGGGGCGGCCGTTGCGTTTTCCGGGCCGGCGCCTCCGCGCATCGGACCTTGGTCGGACATGGCGCCCACGGGCGCTATGCGATAATGCCCGTTCAACATGCGCTGGCGCATGGACTGCGGTCCGGCCGGCGCGCCCCACAGGAGTTGCAACGTGTCCGAATTCGATCAGATGAACCTGAGCGCCGGCGACAAGTCGGTGGTCTTGCCGGTGCTCCACCCCACCCTGGGCCAGTCCTGCGTCGACATCGCGAAACTGCCGAAGGAAACCGGCTGCTTCACCTACGACCCGGGCTTCGGGGCCACGGCCAGCTGCAAATCGGCGATCACCTACATCGACGGCAACGCCGGCGTGCTGCTCTACCGCGGCTATCCGATCGAACAGCTGGCCGAGCATTCGAGCTTCACCGAAGTCGCCTATCTGCTGATGCACGGCGAACTGCCCAATGCACAGCAGCTGGCCGAGTTCGAAGGCGAGGTGACGCATCACACGATGATGCACGAGGCGTTCCGTACCTTCCTGTACGGTTTCCGCCACGACGCCCACCCGATGGCGATGCTGACCGGGATGCTCGGCTCGCTGGCCAGCTTCTACCACAACGACCTCAATCTCGAGGATCAGGCGCAGCGGCGTCTGGCGGCGATCCGGCTGATTGCCAAGATCCCGACCATCGCCGCCGCCTGCTACCGCTATTCGATCGGCTGGCCGATCCGCTATCCGCGCAACAACCTGCCGTTCACCGACCGCTTCGTGCACATGATGTGGGAAGTGCCCAGCGAGCCGTTGAACCTGAACCCGATCGTGGCCAAGGCGCTGGACCTGCTGTTCATCCTGCACGCCGACCACGAGCAGAACGCCTCGACCTCGACCGTGCGTCTGGTCGGTTCAACCGGCGCCAACCCCTACGTCAGTGTCGCCGCCGGCGTGGCCGCGTTGTGGGGCCCGGCGCACGGCGGTGCCAACGAGGCGGTGCTGAAGATGCTGGCCGAGATCGGGCGTCCTGACAACGTGCAGTCGGCGATCGATCGCGCCAAGGACAAGACCTCGGGCTTCCGCCTGATGGGCTTCGGCCATCGCGTCTACAAGAACTACGACCCGCGCGCGGCGCTGGTGCGCAAGATGACCCACGACGTGCTGGGCGCGCTCAAGGTCAGCGACCCGCTGCTCGACGTGGCGCTCAAACTCGAGGAGGCCGCCCTCAAGGACGACTACTTCGTCGAGCGCAAGCTGTACCCGAACGTCGATTTCTACAGCGGCATCATCTACAAGGCCCTGGGGATCCCGGTGGAGATGTTCACGGTGATGTTCGCCATCGCGCGCACGGCGGGCTGGGTCAGCCACTGGCTGGAGCAGCAGAACGATCCCGAGGCGCGGATCGGCCGGCCGCGGCAGATCTACACCGGTTCGGTCCGGCGCGACTACGTGGGGATCGACGGGCGCTGAAGCGGCGACCCCCTGTGGCTCAGCCGCGGTCGTAGCCGGCGATTTCCGATTCGGTCAGCAGCGCGCGCAGCTGCGCCGCCGAGGCGCGCCGTTGCGGGCGCTCGTCGATGCCCGACAGCGGGGCTTGCCGCAGGCAGTCCAGCGGCAGCACGGTGAGGTCGAAGCTCAGATCCTCGGCGGTGAACAGCCAGACCGGGGCGTCGTGGTCGCGCTGGCGATCCAGCCGCAGCCGGCGGCTGCGCGCTTCGGCGGGAATCCGGTGCTCGGCGAGCCAGCGCGATACGGCTTCGGGATCGTCGCTGTGCAGGTGCAGGCCGACCGGCGCGTGCGCGTCGGCGGTGCCCTCCAGCACCGGGCCGACCAGGCGCGGGGAGAACGGCGCGAAGAATTCCAGGGCGTGCAGCGCGGCCTCGCGGCGGCGGTGCAACTGGCCGGGCTGGTCGTCGGCGCGGAACAGCCGCTGGTATTGGCGCAGGGCGTCCTCGATCTCGCGGTTGCGCGGCAGCGCGGCGTCGCCTGGGAACCCCAGCCGGCGCGCGGCCTTGAGCTTGGCCTGATGGAAGTCGCGGATCCCGTCCTCGGCCATCAACCGGGCGGCCTCGTGGGCAAGCCGCTGGCGGCGCTCGCGGGTCCGGGTTTGCGCGTGCACCTGGGCGTGGACGAACGGGCGGGCTTCCGGCATCGCGCTCCCTCCTGTGGCCACACACAGTAGGGGACTGTACCCGAGCCGGGGCGGGCGTGCACCCGCGCTTCCCGAACCCGCGGTCAAAAGATGTCGAACGCCTCTTCGCTGGGCGTGGCGGAATCCTCGCCGCCGTAGCCGGCTTCGGATTCGTTTTCCATCTGCTGCAGGTCTTCGACCTTCACCCACTCGGTGATCCCGCTGCCGCCGGGAATCAGCCGACCGCCGGCGCTGACGCTGACCTGGATCATGCCGGGCGGCGGATCGACCACGCGCTGCGGCTGGTCCTTGAGCGCCGTGCGCATGTAGTTGATCCAGATCGGCAGTGCGGCGCGGCCGCCGTATTCGCCACGCCCCAGCGTCTTGAAGTCGTCGCGGCCGACCCAGACGGTCGTCACGTAGGGGCCGCCGTAGCCGGAGAACCAGGCGTCGCGGTAGTTGTTGGTCGAACCGGTCTTGCCGCCGATGTCGTCGCGGTTGAGCACCCGGGCGGCGGTGGCGGTGCCGCGCTGGATCACGTCGTGCATCATCGAACGGATCTGGAAGGCCACGCGCGGATCGATCGCCAGCGGCGCCACGACCATGTTCGCCGGCGGCGCGCTGGGAGCGACGTCCGGGCTGGTCTTGGCCGGCTTGCCCGTGCCGGGTTTTGCGGTTGTGCCGGAGGTGGGCGCGTCCGGGCTGGCCGGGCTGAGGTCGAAGCCATCGATCTGTGTCGGCGCCGAAGTCGGCTGCTGGCCTCCGCCTGCCGCGGAGCCGACGCCGGCGCAGCCCGGGCAGGCGGACGGCGGTTGGGCCTTGAAGATTTCCTTGTCGTCGCGGTCGCGCACGCTGTCGATGAACCATGGCGTGGTCAGGAAGCCGCCGTTGGCGAAGGCGGTGTAGCCGCGCGCCACCGACAGCGGGGTCAGCGACGCGGTGCCCAGCGACATCGACAGATTCGGCGGCAGGCTGGCCTCGTCGAAACCGAAGTGGGTGATCGCCTTGCGCGCGTAGTCCACGCCGATCGCGTCCAGCAGCCGCACCGACACCAGGTTCTTCGATCGCACCAGGGCTTCGCGCAGTCGCATCGGGCCGGAGAACGAGCCGCCGTCGTTCTGCGGCCGCCAGACCCGCCCGCCGCGGTCGCGGAACACCACGGGCGCGTCCAGCACGATCGAGGCCGGATTGAATCCGCGCTCGAAAGACACCGCGTACAGGAACGGCTTGAAGCTGGAGCCGGGCTGGCGTCGGGCCTGGGTGGCGCGGTTGAACTTGTTGCCGGCGAAACTGAAGCCGCCGACCAGGGCGCGCAGGGCGCCGGTGTCGGCATCCAGCGAAACCAGCGCCGACTGGGCGGCGGGAAGCTGGTCCAGCTCCCACGCCGGCGGCGCATCGGGCTGGGCGGCCGGCAGCCGGCGCACGCGCACCACGTCACCGGGCTTGGCCAGCGCCGAGGCGGATCGTTGGGTCCACGCGATCGCCTTGCCGGACAGCGCCAGCGGCGTGCCGTCGGCAAGCACGACGTTGAGCGCGCCGCCTTGGCTGCCGGTGACGACGGCGGGCAGCAGGCCGCCCTGTGGCGGAATGGCGTGCAGCAGGAGGCCGATGGCGGCGACGTCGGCGCCGGCCGGGATCGTGACCGTCTCGGTCGGAGTGCGCCAGCCGTGGCGATGGTCGTACTCGCGCAATCCGTCCACCACGGCGGCCTGGGCGGCGGCCTGCAGGGCCGGATCGATGGTGGTGGTGACGTGGTAGCCCTGGTTCAGGACATCCTCGCCGTAGCGGTCGATCATTTCCTTGCGCACCATCTCGGAAACGTAGGGCGCATAGACCTCGATCGGCCGCTCGTGCGGGGCGGCGTGCATCGGTGCGGCGCGGGCCGCGTCCAGTTCGGCGCGGGTGATGAAACCCAGTTCGAACATGCGCGGCAGGATGTAGTTGTCGCGGCGCTGGCGGGCGCGCTCGGTATTGGTGATCGGGTTGCCGCTGGTCGGAAACTTGGGGATGCCGGCCAGGGTCGCGGCTTCATCGACCGTCAACTGGTCGAGCGGCTTGCCGTAGTAGTACTCGGACGCGGCGCCGATGCCGTAGGCGCGGTTGCCGAAGAAACTCTTGTTCAGGTAGAGCGCGAAGATCTCGTCCTTGCTGAGCTCGCGCTCCATCTTCATCGCCAGCAGCATTTCCTCGAACTTGCGGCGGAAGCTGTATTCGGAACTGAGGAAAAACTGCTTGGCGACCTGCTGGGTGATGGTCGAACCGCCGGCCACGCGCTCCTGCCCGCCGGTCTGGATGAGCAGCCACACCGCGCGCGTGACGCCCTTCACGTCGACCCCGTGGTGCTGGTAGAAATGGGCGTCCTCGGCCGCCAGGAAGGCCTGCCGAACCCGCTGTGGAACTTGCGACATTTCAACCGGATAGCGGCGTTTCTCGCCGAACATGCCGATCAGCCTGCCGTCGCGCGCGTAGACGTACATCGGCTCCTGCATTTCGACGTGCCGCAGCACCTGGACGTCCGGCAGCCTGGCGTTGACCGAGTAGACGAGCGCGGCAACCCCGGCCAAGCCCAGAAGGCCCAGCACGAATGCGATCAACAGGAGCCTGCGCAGCAGGCGAAAAAAACGGGCCATCGGGACGGGGTGGATTGCAGCGGGCGAAGCTGCGGAGTATAGAGTAGGCGTGATGCCGACAGTCGGTTAGGATAGGGGCGCCGGCAGGACTCCAAGGGGCGGGGACGGGACGCGAAGGGCGCGTCCGGAACCCGGGAGCAAGAAAATTTTGCCGGATGGGTTGCCAATACGTGAAAAGTCCGTTATTCATGTAATACAGCGCATGGTGCTTGCAAGCACCCGTGGGAAGGGGAGATACCGTGGGTCTGGGGACAAAGACGCAATCGCCGTTGATCGGCGTTGACATCAGTTCGACCGCCGTCAAGCTGCTGCAGCTGGCGCGGACCGGTGACCGCTACCGCGTGGAGCACTATGCGGTCGAGCCGTTGCCTCCGAACGCGGTGGTCGAGAAGAATCTGGTCCAGGTCGAGGCCGTGGGCGAAGCCATCCGTCGCGCGGTCGCCCGCTCCGGCAGCCGGCTCAAGCAGGCGGCTGCGGCGGTGTCCGGCTCGTCGGTGATCACCAAGTTGATCACGATGCCCGGCTCGCTCAGCGAGGACGAGATGGAATCGCAGATCGAACTGGAGGCGGTGAACTACATCCCGTATCCGGTCGAGGAAGTGAACATCGACTTCGAGGTGCTCGGGCCCGTCGCCGGCAATGCCGAGATGGTACAGGTGCTGCTGGCGGCATCGCGCTCGGAGAACGTCGAGATGCGCGCCTCCGCGCTGGAATTGGGCGGGCTGACCGCCAAGGTCATCGACGTCGAGGCGTTCGCGATCGAAAACGCCTTCGCGCTGATGGCCGGCAGCCTGAACGTGCCGCGCGACGGTCTGGTGGCGCTGGTGGACGTCGGCGCGACCATGACCACGCTGAACGTCCTGCGCGGCGGGCGCAGCCTGTACACCCGCGAGAACGTGTTCGGCGGCAAGCAACTCACCGACGAGGTGATGCGCCGCTACAGCCTGAGCTACGAGGAGGCCGGCCTGGCCAAGCGCCAGGGCGGGCTGCCGGAAAGCTACGAGATCGAAGTGCTGGATCCGTTCAAGGAAGCGATGGTCCAGCAGGTCAGCCGCCTGCTGCAGTTCTTCTACGCCGGCAGTGAATTCAACCGCGTCGACCAGATCGTGCTGGCCGGCGGCTGTGCCTCGATCCCCGGCATCGCCGCGATGGTCGAAGAACAGCTGGGCATTCCGACCGTGGTCGCCAATCCGCTGGCGCAGATGACGCTGGGGCCGCGCGTGCAGGCGCATGCGCTGGCGCAGGACGCGCCGGCACTCATGATTGCCTGCGGGCTCGCACTGAGGAGCTTCGACTGATGGCAAAGATCAATCTGCTCCCGTGGCGCGAAGAGCGTCGCAAGGCGCGCCAGAAGGAATTCGTCGGCATGCTGGTGCTGTCGGTGCTGGCGGGCATCCTGCTGACCGGCCTGATCTACACGCTGTACAGCGGCCGGATCGCCAACCAGAACAGCCGCAACGCCTACCTGCAGGACCAGATCACTCAGGTTGACGCCCAGATCAAGGAGATCGAGCAACTCGACGCCAAGAAGGCCAACCTGCTGCAGCGCAAGCAGGTGATCGAGCAACTGCAGTCCAACCGCTCGCAGATGGTGCACCTGTTCGATTCGCTGGTGCGCACCATTCCCGACGGCGTGGCGCTGTCCGCGATCAAGCAGGAAGGCAACATCCTGACCCTGACCGGGCGCTCGCAGTCCAACGCGCGGGTCTCGACCTACATGCGCAGCCTGGAGAGCTCGGGCTGGATGACTCATCCGGACCTCGACGTGATCGAGGCCAAGGACGGCAATCCCGGCTTGCCTTACGAGTTCACGCTCAAGGTGACGCTTGCCGATCCCAATGCACCCAAGGATGAGGACAGCGAGGACGGGGATGCGGCGCCCGCCGCCGCGCCGGCACCGGCTGCAGGAGGGTCCGCGTCGTGAACGACAAGAAGATCAATTTGCGCGAACTGGACATCAACAACATCGGCAGCTGGCCGCGCAAGGCGCAGCTGGGCTTCTGCGCGATCGTCGCCGTGGTGATCGTGCTGCTGGGCTGGTGGGTGGTGATCCGCGGTCAGCAGGATGAACTGGGCCAGCTGCAGTCGCAGGAAGCCGACCTGAAGTCCCAATTCGAGACCAAGCAGGGGCGCGCGGCCAATCTCGAGCCGCTCAAGCAGCAGCTTGCGCAGATGGAACAGCAGCTGCAGCAGATGCTGCGCCAGCTCCCCAGCAAGACCGAAATGCCCGACCTGATCGTCGACATTTCCCAGACCGCTCTTGCGACCGGCATCCAGACCGACCTGTTCCAGCCGGGCCCGGAAACCAAGCAGGAGTTCTACGCCGAAAAGCCCATCACCCTGCGGATGGTCGGAACCTACCACCAGTTCGGCGCGTTCGTGAGCGGCGTGGCCTCGCTGCCGCGCGTGGTGATCATGACCATGCACGACATCTCGCTCAAGCCCAAGAACGCGCCGCCGGGCGGCCGGATCGGAGCCAATACCGCACTGGAACTGTCCGGAACGGTCAAGACCTACCGCTACCTAGATGAAGAAGAAGCGGCCGCGGCAGCGAACGACTCCGCTGCGGGTGCGGCACCAGCGGGTGCGGCGCCAGCGCCCGCTGCAGCCCCGGCACAGGGAGGACATTGACATGCGGATGCCCTCGATTCGTCGTGCTTCCGGCGTGCTGCTCGTGTCTCTGGTGTGCGCCACCACGCTGAGTGCCTGCGGCATCGGCCGCAGCGATCTGGAAAAGTGGGTGGCCGAGGTCAAGGCCCGGCCGGCACCGCCGCTGGAGCCGCTGCCGGTCATGAAGCAGTTCGAGACCTTCGAATACACCGCGCAAAACCTGCGCGATCCGTTCGACCAGACCTTCAGTGGCGACGGATCCAGCGGCCCGCGTCCGGATCCGAACCGGCGGCGGCAGACGCTGGAAGGCTTCACTCTCGATACCCTGAAGATGGTGGGAACGCTGGGGAGCGGGAACAACCTGACCGGACTGGTCATGGCGCCCGATCACGTCACCTACAAGGTGGTTCCCGGCAACTACATGGGGCAAAGCGACGGTCGCGTGACCGGCGTGCATGAAGACCGGATCGACCTCGTCGAACTGGTTCCGGATGGTGCAGGTGGCTGGCTGGAACGTCCTGCCAAGCTGTCACTCGAAGCAAATTGATTGGGGAATAAACCGATGACCGTCACCAACGCCAAGCAAACGCTGCCCGCACGGCGCCGCCTGCCCCTCGGGGCCCTGGCTGCAGGGATTGCCGTGGGCCTGTACGCTGCCGGAGCCGGCGCATTCCCTGCGTCCGCGCTTGCGGTCGGCATGGGCCAGTCCGCCACCGGCGCGCTCGCCGATCCGGCCAAGCGCACTCCCGATGCAGTCACCGTGTCCGCGATCGACTTCAAGCGCGGCGACGGCGGATCGGGCAAGCTGATCCTGCGCTTCTCCGGCGACGGTGCGGCGCCGGATCTGCGCACCAACGGCTCCAACGTGGTCGTGGACATCGGCAATGCCACCCTGCCGGCGGCCCTGCAGCGGCCGATCGACGTGCGCGATTTCGCCACCCCGGTGCAGAACGTCCAGGCCCATGCGACCAGCAGCGGCGCCCAACTGGTGCTGGGGACGAGCGGCGCGTTCGAGTCCATGGCCTACCAATCCGGAAATGAGTACATCGTCGAGATCGTGCCGCGGGCGCAGGCGGCAGCGACCACCACCGCCACGCCAGCGGTGGGTGCGGTTGCGTCCGCGACGGGCGACAGTACCGCTGGTGTGCGCTATTCCGGTCGTCCGGTCACGTTCAATTTCCAGGACGTTCCGGTGCGCACCGTCCTGCAGCTGATCGCCGACGAATCCAAGCTCAACATCGTCGCAGCCGACACCGTCACGGGCAACGTCACGCTGCGCCTGATCAACGTGCCCTGGGACCAGGCGCTGGATTTGATCCTGCAGGCCAAACAGCTCGACAAGCGCCGCAACGGCAACGTGATCTGGGTCGCGCCGCAGAAGGAAATCGCCGAGTTCGAGCAGGCCAAGGAAGATGCCCGGATCGCGATCGACGAGCGCGCCGAGAAGGTGACCGAATACATCCCGGTCAACTATGCCAGCGCCGCGAATATCGCCAAGATGCTCACCGATGAAAGCAAGGGCAACCAGGCAGGCGGTGGTAGTGGCGGCGGTGGCGGTGGCGGCCAGAGCAACCAGGATCGCGGTTTCCTGTCCGCGCGCGGCAGCATCAGTTTCGACACCCGCACCAATACCCTGCTGGTGATCGATATTCCGCAGCGGGTCGAGGCGATTCGCAATCTGGTGCGCGAACTCGACAAACCGGTCGACCAGGTGGTGATCGAGGCTCGCATCGTGATCGCCAACGAAAGCGTGGCCCGCGACCTCGGCGCCCGCTTCGGCATCACCGGCTCGGCACGCGACGGCCGCACCCAGTACGGCAACAGCATCGAGAACAACATCGCCAATCAGAACGCGATGGCGAATACCAACAATGCCAACAACCAGTTGTATCAGACTGCGCTGGCCGACTACCTGAGCAATTGCCCGGCCTGCACGGCCAACGATCCGGGCGCACCGCGCGCACCGGGCATGGGCTGGAGTCCGACCACGCCCAACTACGGAGTGAGCACGCTGACCCGTGGCCTGATGAGCAGCCTGCCGGCTATTCTATCCGGAGCCAGCCCGGGTTCACTGGCGCTGTCGATTCTCAACGCCGGCTACGCGCTCGACGTGGAACTGTCGGCGATCCAGCAGCAGGGTCGCGGCGAGGTGATTTCCAACCCGCGCATCGTCACCAGCAACCAGAAGGAAGCGGTGATCCGTCAGGGCAAGGAAATCGGCTATCTGACGGTTTCCGGCGGGCAGGGCGGGAACGTGCCGACCGTGCAGTTCAAGGAAGCATTGCTCGAGCTCAAGGTGACGCCGACCATCACCAACGACGGTCGCGTCTTCCTCGACATGGGCGTGAAGAAGGATGAACTGGACAGCTGGATCAGCCTTGGCGCGTTCGGCCAGGTGCCGCAGATCGCGCGGCGCGAGGTCAACACGGCGGTGCTGGTCGAGGATGGCCAGACCGTGGTCATCGGCGGCGTGTATGAGTTCTCCGACCGCTCCGACATCACCAAGGTGCCGTTCCTGGGCGACATCCCGATCCTCGGCAACCTGTTCCGCAACAGGAGTCGCGGCAAGAGCAAGGCCGAGCTGCTGATCTTCGTGACCCCCAGGGTCATGCGCGTCAGCCAGCGCTGATTGTGTAACATCGAAGCAACCATCAGCGGGGGCCGAAAGGCCCCCGCTGCGTTTGGCGATTCGCTGGCATGCCCCACGGCTGAATCCTGGCCTAGGCCATCTCGGACGTGCGGATGCCAAATGCCTTGCGAAACAGGATCCTGGATCCGCCCCTGAAGGATGCTTCGCCTCGTGCGACGATCACCTGAACGTCGCCTTGCCCCTGCGTGCAGAAGGCCTCCAACCCACGAACCTTTGCCCTGCTCCGGAGTCCAATCGACGGACGCAAACGAGGTGACCCATGGAAACAGCCGTGGCGGGCAGCCGCCTGAGGGAGCGCTTTTGCGCGCTGCGCGACGAGTTGGCGCGTGAGATCGTCGGTCAGGACACGCTGATCGAGCGCCTGCTGATCGCGTTGCTCGCCGATGGTCACCTGCTGGTTGAAGGCGCGCCGGGTCTTGCCAAGACCACGGCCATCCGTGCGTTGGCTGCGCGGCTGGAGAGCGACTACGCGCGCATCCAGTTCACGCCCGACCTGCTTCCCGCCGATCTGACCGGCAGCGACGTCTGGCTGCCGCAGGACGGGCGCTTCGAATTCCAGTCCGGGCCGGTGTTCCATTCCATCCTGCTGGCCGACGAGATCAACCGTGCGCCCGCCAAGGTTCAGTCGGCCCTGCTCGAAGCGATGGGCGAGCGCCAGGTGACCGTCGGCAAGCGCACCTGGCCGTTGCCGGAACTGTTCCTGGTGATGGCGACCCAGAACCCGATCGAGCAGGAGGGCACCTTTCCGCTGCCGGAGGCGCAGTTGGATCGGTTCCTCATGTACGTCCGGATCGGCTATCCGGAGGCGGGCGTTGAATCCGAGATCCTGCGGCTGGCGCGAGAGCGCGCCCGCACCGGTGGAGCGAAGCCGGTGCCGGTCTCCGAGCGGGTGAGCCAGGCCGAGGTGTTCGCTGCGCGCGGCGAAGTGCTGGCGCTGCACCTTGCGCCGACGCTGGAACGCTATCTGGTCGAACTGGTGCTGGCTTCACGCGATGCATCCCGCTACGACGCGGAATTGGCGCGCCGCATCGCCTGGGGTGCGAGCCCGCGTGGATCGATCGCGCTGGAGCGCTGCGCCCGCGCCCGGGCCTGGCTGGCCGGGCGCGACTACGTGATTCCGGAAGACGTGCGGACGGTCGCCCCGGATGTGCTCGGTCATCGCGTCCTGCCCAGCTTCGAGGCCAGTGCCGAAGGCTGGGACGGGCCGCGGCTGGTGGCGGAACTGCTGCGGCTGGTGCCGCTGCCCTGAGCCGCAGGCGGCAAGCGACATGAAGCGCGCGCTGGGCGAGGCCACAAGGCCGGACGCACGAAAATCGGCCGCGGGCACGGTGCCCGAGCTGTCCGATTTGATTGCCTTGCGCGCCTTGTCACGCAGCGGTGACGGCGCGCGGCGCGGCAGCCACGGCGTGCAGGCGCTGGCGCCCTCGCGGCTGCTGGGACGCGGGATGGAATACGCCGAATCCCGGCGCTACGTGCCGGGTGACGACGCCCGGCTGATCGACTGGCGTGTCACGGCCCGCACCGGGCGCACCCACACCAAGCTGTTCCAGGCCGAGCGCGAGCGGCTGACGCTGATCGTTGCCGATACCGCGCCGGCGCTGTATTTCGGCACGCGGGCCCGGTTCAAATCGGTGCAGGCGGCACGCGCGGGCGCGCTGGCCGCCTGGCAGGCGGTGCGTGATGGCGACCGCATCGCGGCGCTGCGCGGCAGTCTGCGCGAGGGGCCGATCCCGCCCGCCTCCGGCCCGCGCGGCGCGCTGCGGGTGCTGGATGCGCTGGTGCGCTGGTATCGGGCACCGGTGGCGGAGGACGCCGGTCTGGCGCTGGCGCTGGATCGCGCCCGACGCCTGCTGCGACCGGGATCGCGACTGGTGGTTTTGGCCGATCCGGCCAGCGTCGTCGCGATTCCGGAAACGCTCTGGTCCGGCCTGGCAAGGCACATCGACGCCCACGTGCTGCTGCTCACCGACCCGCTGGAGCGCCGGCCACCGGTGGCCCGTCTGCCGTTTGCGACCGCCGGCGGGCGACTGGAACTCGGGTTGGACCAGGCCGGCGTGCGCCAGCGCTGGAAGCAGGCGTTCGATGGGCCGCTCGACGAAGCGCTCTCGCGGTTGTCGCGTTTCGGGCTGGCGGCGGCCCCGCTGTCCTGCGACGCGACGGCGGAGATGGCGCGGGAACTGTTGCACCGTCCGCCGCAGGGGCGGGCCTCGTGAACGCCCCGCTGCTGCTGCGCGATGTCGCGGCCGGCGTGCCGCCGTCGTGGTGGCCACCGGCGCCAGGCTGGTGGATGGTCGCAGGCGGCCTGCTGCTGCTGGCGGGCGCAGTCACCCTGTGGCGTTGGCGGCGGGTGCGGCGGCGGGCCGCATTTGCGCGGATTTTCGATGCGGCCCTGACGTCCGCGCAGACGCCGACCGCGCGCATCGCCGCCGCCTCCGAACTGCTGCGCCGCGCCGCCAGACGCATCGACCCGCACGCCGACCGCCTGCAGGGCGAGGATTGGCTGCGGTTTCTCGATGCCGGCCTGCCGCAGCCTTCATTCAGTCGCGGCGCCGGCGCCCTGCTCGCCGATGGCGCGTTCCGACCCGATGTCGATCCGGAGGAAGCGCAGGCGCTGTGCGAATTGGCGCGGGCGCGCTATCTGGACTGGATGCGACGGGCATGAATTTCCTGCCGCAAGCGCTGCAGTTCGACGGCTTCGCTTGGCCTTGGTGGCTGCTGGCGGCCGTGGCGCCATTGCTTTGGTGGGCGCTGCTGCCGGGCGCTGGCAGTCACGATCCGTCGCTGCGTGCGCCTTGGGCGCAGCGCCTGCCGACGATCGCCGCTGGCGCGCCCGGGCGGACTGCGGTTCGGCGGTTTCCGTGGCTGCTGCTGTGCGCCTGGCTGCTGCTGTGCGTGGCCGCCGCCCGGCCGCAGCGGCTCGGGCCACCGGTGGCGCCGCCGCAGGTGGGGCGCGACCTGATGCTGGCGCTGGATCTGTCGGCCAGCATGGGCGAAGAGGACATGGAGCTGGGTGGGCACGACGTCGATCGACTGACCGCCGCAAAGGCGGTGCTGGCCGATTTTCTCGATCGCCGCGCCGGTGACCGTGTCGGCCTGATCGTGTTCGGCGATCGCGCCTACGCGCTGAGTCCGCTGACCCTGGATCGCGGCAGCGTGCGCCAGCAGCTCGACGACACCGGATTGGGACTGGTCGGGCGCGCCACCGCGCTGGGCGATGCCATTGCGCTGGCGACCAAGCGGCTGGCGGCGCAGCCGGCTGGTCGAAGGGTGTTGATCCTGCTGACCGATGGCGTGAGCAACACGGGCGTGCTCGATCCGCAGCGCGCCGCGCAAATCGCCCGCGATGACGGTGTGCGCATCTACACGGTCGCCTTCGGCGGCGGCGACCGCAGTGTCAGCCTGTTCGGGTTCCGCTTCGCGCTCGGGGGCGGCAGCGAGGAAGTCGATGAGGCCGGGCTGCGCAAGATCGCCGAACTGACCGGCGGGCGTTTCTACCGTGCGCGCGCCACCGATGAGCTGGCCGGCATCTATTCGGAGATCAACCGACTGGAGCCGGTAAAACGCGCGGGCATGCCGCTGCGCCCGAAGATCGAACTGTATCCCTGGCCGCTGGGACTGGCGCTGGGTCTGGGCGTGCTGGCGCTGGCGCTGCGGGAGCGGCGCGCATGAACGAGGTGCTCGCCAACTTCGGACAGCTGCATTTCCTGCGCCCGTGGTGGCTGCTGGGGCTGCTGCTGGTTCCGGTCTGGATGGCGATGGCGGCGCGCGCCAAGCGGCGGCGTCGCGACGTCTGGGAAGGCGTCGTCGACCCGCACCTGCTGCCGCATTTGCTGGAGACGGATTCGCGCGCAACGGCGCGTTCCGAATGGCCGTGGCGGATGGCGCTGATGGCTTGGGCGCTGGCGGCGCTGGCGCTGGCCGGACCAAGCTGGCGGAAGCTGCCGCAGCCCCTGTTGCAGTCGCAAGAACCGCTGGTGATCGCGCTGGACCTGTCGCGCGCGACGTTGGCCAACGACCTGCCGCCGAACCGGCTGGCGCAGGCGCGGGCGAAATTGGCCGAACTGCTGCGGCTGCGCGCGGGCGGGCAGGTGGCACTGGTTGCATTTGCCGACGATGCGTTCACCGTGGCGCCGCTGACCAACGATGCCGACAACGTTGCGCTGTTCCTCGATGCGCTGGCGCCGGACGTGATGCCGATGGACGGTCATCGCGTCGATCGCGCCATCGCCTGGTCGCAGCGGCTGCTGCGCCAGGCCGGTTATTCGCGTGGCGCGATCCTGCTGCTGACCGATCGCGCCGATGCGGCCGCAATTGAACAGGCGCGGCGCGCCAGCGCGCAGGGGGACCGAATCGAGGTGCTTGGCCTGGGCTCGCCGCGCGGCGGCGTCTGGCGCAACGAGGGTGGTCTCGAAGCGGCGCGGCTGGATCCGACTTCGCTGGAACGTCTCGCGTCCGCCGGCGATGGCCAATACGTGCCGATTGCCATGGATGCGTCCGACCTGCGGACGCTTGGCGTGCTCGACCCGCGCGATGCCGCCGGCGCGCCGGCGCACGGCGAAACCCTGTCCATCTGGCAGGATGACGGCTACTGGCTGCTGCCGCTGGTCCTGCTGCTCGCCCTGCCGCTGTTCCGTCGCGGCGGTGCGTTTGCGGTTGTCCTGCTGTGTGCGCTGTGGCTGCCGCCAACCGGCGTGCAGGCGCAAACGGCACCGGCCGCGTCGCAGGCCAATCGCGGCACGCCGTGGCAACGCGCCGATCAGGTGGATTGGGCGCAGATGCAGGAAGGCATCTCCGATTACCGGCGCGGCGATTACACCGCCGCGATCTCCCGATTCTCCGGGCTGCCCGGCGCACAGGCGCAGTACAACCTTGGCAATGCCCTGGCCCAGTCGGGACGCTATGACGAGGCGATTGCCGCCTACGACCGCGCGCTGCGGCAGCAGCCGGGGATGCCGGACGCGATCCATAACCGGGCCATTGTCGAGCAGGCCAAGCGGCGGCAGCAGCAGCAACAGCAACAGCAACAGCAACAGCAACAGCAACAGCAACAGCGACAGCAACAGCAACAGCAACAGCGACAGCAACAGCAACAGCAACAGCGACAGCAACAGCAACAGCAACAGCAACAGCAACAGCAACAGCAACAGCAACAGCAACAGCAACAGCAACAGCAACAGCAACAGCAACAGCAACAGCAACAGCAACAGCAACAGCAACAGCAACAGCGGAATCCCGCGCCGTCGTCCACATCAGGCGACCCGCGTCAGAACCGACCGGAGGACACTCAGGCGCAGCAGCGCGCCGACGCAGCGCAGCGCCAGCGGATGCAGGAGGCCCTGCGCGGACAGCGGCAGGCAGCGGATCCGCGCCCTAGGGACGCTGACGACGTACGGGAAACCCCGGAGCAGCGCGAGCGGCGGCTGGGCAATCAGGCCTGGTTGCAACGGGTCCCGGACGATCCCGGCGCGCTGCTGCGCGCACGCTTCCTGCGCGAGGCGCAGCGCCGCAGCGGAGAGGCGCAATGAAACGGGCGCTGCGGGTCGCACTGTGGCTGCTGCTGGCGTGCCTGACGCTGCCGGTTCATGCGCAGACGCGCGCCTGGCTGGATCGCAACGAAATCGCCTTCGGCGAAACCGTTGCGCTCAATATCGAAACCGACCAGTCGGTCGATGCCGCCGATTACGCGCCGCTGGAAAAACAGTTCGACATTGCCGGCCAGACCCTGCGCCGCAGTCTGGAGTGGACGAACGGACGCAGCCGGTCCCGCACCCTGCTTGCGGTCGGTCTGCGCCCGCGCGCGCCCGGCGTGATCACCATTCCTCCGCTGCGGGTCGGCGCTGCGACGACCGAACCGCTGCGGCTGGTGGTGCGCCCGCCGGCGGCGCAGTCGGCGAACGCGAGTTCGGATCTGTTCGTCGAAACCGAAGTGGACGACGACCATCCCTACGTGCAGCAATCGGTGGGCGTGACGGTGCGGCTGAATTACGCCTTGCCCTTGCAGTCCGGCGAGTTGACGCAGGACCCACCGGATGGCGCCACGCTCCAGCAGATCGGCGAGGATCGGCGCTACACTCGGGAACTCGACGGCCGGCGTTATCGCGTCGTCGAACGCCATTATCTGCTGATCCCCGAACGCAGCGGGGGCTTGACCGTTCCCGGGGCGCGCTTCAACGGCCTGCGCGACAGCGACGTGTTCAGCTCCCTGTTCGGCGGCGGCGATCGGCAGGACGTGGCGGTGGCCGCGCCCGCGCGGCGGATCGAGGTGCGACCGATCCCGGCGGCTGCGGGCCAGCCCTGGCTGCCGCTGCGCAGTCTGAGTTTGCGCTACCTGCTCAAACCGACGCGGGCGCGCGTGGGCGAAGCGGTGCAGATCGAAATCGGGATGACGGCCGACGGCGCCACTGACGTCCAGCTGCCGCCGCTGGAACTGGGGGGCGTGACGGGAGCGCAGGTGTTCGCCGATCCCGCGCAAACGGACACGCAGGTGATCGACGGCAAGCTGCGCGCAACCGTGCGCCGCACCTTCTCGCTGGTGCCCGGACAAAGCGGGCCGCTCACGATTCCCGGGCCGAGCGTGTCCTGGTGGGATGCGGCCGCAGGCGTGGCGCGAACGACGCAACTTCCGCCGCTGCAGCTGGACGTGGCGGCGGGAAGCGCTGCGCCCGGCAACGGGACGTCGGTGGACGGCGGCGCGACCGCGGCGGCAGCAAATGGCGCGGCTAGGGATGGCGCGCAGCCATCGCCAGAGTCCGCGGAATCGCCGGGAGGGTGGGCGATCGCGGCGAGTCTGGCGGGCATCCTGTTGCTGGTGTCGCTGGGCGTTTTCCTCTGGAGGCGCCGTTCGGAAAACGCACCGGACGGTCAGGATCGACCGTTGACGGTGTCGCTGGCCAAGGCCCTGGACGGCGGCGATTTCGCGCAGATTTCTCTCGCGTTGACCCGGCAGGCGGAAGTGGCGCCGGACGATCTGGAAGGCGTGCTTGCGCGACTGGATGACGCGTCGCAGCGCGGCGCCGTCGCGCTGCTTCAGGCCACGCTCTGGGGCGGCGGCAGTGCCACCGAGGCGCGTCAGGCCCTGCGAGCCGCGTTTGCCAATGGTGCGCGCTGGCGGCACCCGGCTTCCCCCGGTCACGACCTGTTGCCGCCGCTGTATCCGATGTGATGGCCGTTGTGACGGCGCGCGTTTGTTAAGCTCGCTACCTTGCACTGGACGAGGTGGTTCGATGGCTGAGGGCAAGCGCGGCAAGCTGGCGTTGCACTGGAAGATGCTGATCGGCTTTCTCGCCGGCCTCGGGCTCGGTTTGCTTGCGCACTACGTGTCGGGTGCGGAGGCGGCCTGGGTGAAGAACCTGACCGAGTACGTCACCCAGCCGGTCGGCACGCTGTTCCTGCGACTGATCTTCATGCTGGTGATCCCGCTGCTGTTCTCGGCGCTGATCATCGGCGTGGCCGAAATGGGCGACGTGCGTTCGCTGGGGCGTGTGGGCTGGAAGACGCTGGCGTACACCGTCGTTGCCTCCGGAATCGCCGTCGTGCTCGGGCTGGCGCTGGTCAACTGGCTGCATCCGGGCGGCGGCGTCGATCCCGAGGTGGCGCGCTCGATGCTGGCGCAAAGCGCGGAACGCGCGCAGGCGATCGTGAGCGGCGTTGGCGAGCAGCCCAGGGGCCTGGACATGCTGCTGAGCGTCGTGCCCGACAACGTGGTGGCGGCCGCGGCCAGCAACACCATCCTCGCGGTGATGTTCTTCGCGCTGATGCTGGGGATCGGGCTGGTGCTGGTGCGCACCGAGGCCACCGCAACGCTGCTACGGGGCATCCAGGGCCTGTTCGAAGTGTCGATGAAGCTGATCGAACTGGTCATCTCGCTGGCGCCGTACGCGGTGTTCTGCTTCATGTTCAACCTCGCCGCCCTGTTCGGCTGGGACCTGCTGCGCTCGCTGGGCGCCTATGTCGGCGTGGTGGTGCTGGCGCTGACCATTCATCTCGTCGTGGTGTATTCGCTGATGCTGCGCTTCCTCGGCGGCTGGTCGCCGGCGAAGTTCTTCAAGGGCGTGCAGGAAGCGATGGTGATGGCGTTTTCCACCGCCTCCAGCAACGCCACCCTGCCGGTGTCGCTGCAGGTGGCCGAAGAGCAGCTGCGCCTGCCGCGCCGGATTTCGCGCTTCGTGCTGACCGTGGGCGCCACCGCCAACCAGAACGGCACCGCGTTGTTCGAAGGTGTCACCGTGCTGTTCCTGGCGCAATTCTTCGGCGTCGATCTCAACCTGCAGCAGCAGCTGACGGTGATGTTCGTTTGCATCCTCGGCGGCATCGGCACCGCCGGCGTGCCGGCCGGCTCGCTGCCGGTGGTGGCGCTGATCTGCGGCATGGTCGGCGTGCCGCCGGAAGGCATCGGCCTGATCCTCGGCGTCGACCGCTTCCTCGACATGTGCCGCACCACGCTCAACGTCACCGGCGACCTGATGCTGGCGGCGGTGGTGTCGAAGGGCGAGCCGGCCGATGCCCCGGAACCGGAGCCGGCCGCGACCGCCTGATCCGTCTGGGGTGAATCGAACTGTGAACCGAGGCGCGCGCGGTCAGCAGGCCGTTCCCAGCGGGCGAGCGAGGGTTGGAAATGCCTTGAGCAGTCGGTGATCCATCGTGACCAGTTGCGTTCCCAGTGCCGCCGCCAGTGCGATGAACTCGCAGTCGTAAGCCGAACACTCGCTGTCGCGCACCCGCTCCAGCACCTGCCGTGACTCCGGCACATGCTCCGCGCCGTCGAGCAGCGCTTCCGCCTCGTGCTGAATCGCCTGCGCCTGCTCGAACTCCAGCAGGTCGCGCCGCAGGCAGCCGGCCAGGATGTTGCGGAACTCGCTGCGCCACAGGAGTGGCACGTGCCAGTCCGGGTCGTCTTCGAGCAGCCGTTCCGCCGCCTCGGTGAACTCCCCCGGCAGGTACAGATACGTCAGCACGTTGGAGTCCACCACGATCACGCGCGGCCCTCGCGCTTCAACTGATCGAGCGTGCTTGCGCCGAAGACACCGGGCCGCAACCCGGCGCGCAGCGCCCGCGCCCGCGCGAGGCGCTCCTCGGGCGCGATGCCGCCGGGCGCCAGCGCCGTTTCCAGGCACACGATCGCCTCGCTGTTCAAGCTGCGCCGATGCCGCGCGGCCGTGGACTTGAGCCGCGCATACACCGCATCGGGGATGTTCTTCAGGGTGAGGGTGGTGGGCATGCGGACGCCTCCCGTGCGTTGAAACCAGAATACAACCATTTCGGTTCCATTGGCAATGGCCGGCACGGCAGCGCAGGCGGTGGCGAGGTGGGTGGCAGGCATGGATGCAGCTTGCGGTGTGCCGCATCGCCACGGAATCGGGGTTTGCCGCGTTGCTGTGTGAGGGTTTGCCGCAGCGGGTGGGGCAAGTTCGGCGCGAGGCTCGATTCGATACATTGCCGACGCGCTGGCTGCGGCGTGCCCTGCACTTGCAATGTCCGTAATATCGAACTATTTTCATAAAACAGGGTAAATTGAATGAAATAGCGGACATGTCGAATCAAACTTCATTCAACCCGCGCGAGTTGGGCCGCGCCCTGCGGGCGGAGCGCCGCGCGCTCGGCCTGACCCAGCGGGCGTTGGCCGAGTCTGCGGGCTATCGCCGGCAGACCATCGTGGATCTGGAGGCGGGCCGAAACGTGTCCGTGCAGACCTTGTTCGCGGCATTGAGCGCCTTGGGAAAAGGGCTGAGGCTGATGGACGCACGCCCCGATCCCGACCAATTGTCCAGCCTGCTGGATGCGCCGGATGAAGATTAAGCGACTGCACGTCACCACACCGCTGGGTCTTGCGGGCGATCTGCATCGCGAGTCGCAATACGTCTTCAACTATGCGACCACGGATCGGCGCGGCGAGGTGTCGCTGACGATGCCGATCCGCGCGCAGAGCTACGCCGGCAATCCGCTGTCGCCGGTGTTTGCGATGAACCTGCCGGAAGGCTATCTGTACGACATGATCGTCCGGCGAATGGCCAAGCACGAGCGCATCGACGACATGCGCCTGTTGGCCATCACCGGCCGTCAACAGATCGGTCGCCTGCAATTCGCGGTGCCGGGAAAGCAGCGGCAGGAGCAGGTGCCCCGCATTGGATTGACGCAGTTGCGGACCGAGCGTGCATCGCGCGAACTGTTCGAGTTTCTGGTGGACGCCTACTTCGATTCCGGCATTTCCGGCGTGCAACCGAAGGTGATGCTGCCGGATGCGGACAGGCTGGCGGGACTGCCCGCCGACCGCGCCACGCTGGTGCATTCCGACCTGATCGTGAAATCCGGCGGCGGTGAGTACGAACAGCTCGCGCGCAACGAATTCCTGTGCATGGATGCCGCACGCCGTGCCGGTCTGACGGTGCCGGAGTTCTGGCTGTCCGACGACGGCAGCCTGTTCATCATGCGCCGCTTCGACCTGGCGCCCGCGCGGCGCGGATTCGAGGACATGTCGGTGCTGATGGGCAAGACGCGCGACCCGCAAGGCAACTACAAGTACACGGAAAGCTACGAGGCGATCACGCGCTTCATCGTGGCGCTGACCGGCACCGATGCGTCTGCGAACCTGGCGGCGTTCTTCGAGTATCTGGCATTCTGCGCGATGGTGCGCAATGGCGATGCGCACCTGAAGAATTTCGGCCTGACCTACGACGACCCGGTGACGGGAAGCCGACTGCTTGCCCCCCTGTACGACGTGGTGACGACCACAGCCTACCCGTATCTGAACTGGCGCACGGGCGAGCAGCGGGTGGACAGGACGCTGGCGCTCAAACTGTTTTCCGGCGCGAAACACCGCAACTTCCCGTCGCGCGGCGACCTGCTGGAGTTCGGACGGACGATCTGCCGCGTGCGCCGCCCGGAGCAGGTGCTGGAGCGCATCGGCACGGCGATGTCGGAGACGTGGCAAGCGCACGGCGCGCGGCTGGAAGGCGATTTCCGGGAGCGCATGGCCACCGAATGGGAGGCCGGCAGGCAGGCGATTGCGGCGACGCAGGTGTTCGTGGGGCGGTGATTCGGTTTTGCCGCGCTGTAGTGCTCGTTGCAATGAAGCTCGAGCCGTTGCCAGCCGGTGGATGCCTGGCTCAGCACCCAGCTAGCATTCGGTGCAACTATCCCATTGGTGATTGGACTAATGATGTTTCACGGTGGCGAATACGGGGTCTCTGTTTGGGTGTCCTTGTTTGTAGCTGCTCCCGTAGGTCTGGTGGGGTGGGCGCTTTGCGTGCTGTACCTGACTGCGACTGATCGCTAAGCGGCCCCAAGGCGCTCTGGCGGATCCTTAAATCGAGGCTCTGCGGTAGATGAGATCGCCACCGCGACACCGACCGGCGCGGAGTGGGACAATAGGCGTTCATCCCCCGCATTGCCCGCCATGACCGCGCCCAGCCGCCGCGACCTCGCCAACGCCATTCGTTTCCTCGCCATCGATGCGGTGCAGGCCGCCAACTCGGGCCATCCGGGCATGCCGATGGGCATGGCCGACATCGCCGAGGTGCTGTGGAACGATTACCTGAAGTTCAATCCGGCCGATCCGGGCTGGCATGACCGCGACCGTTTCATTCTGTCCAACGGGCACGGCTCGATGCTGCAGTACGCGCTGCTGCATCTGAGCGGGTATGCCGTGTCCATCGACGACCTGAAGCAGTTCCGCCAGCTCGGCAGCAAGACGCCGGGACATCCGGAAAATCACGTCTGTCCGGGCGTGGAGACGACGACCGGGCCGCTGGGGCAGGGGCTGGCCAACGCGGTCGGGTTCGCGCTGGCGGAAAAATTGCTGGCGCGGCGCTTCAATCGCAAGGAGCACGCCATCGTCGATCACCGCACCTGGGTCTTCCTCGGTGACGGCTGCCTGATGGAAGGCATCAGCCATGAGGCGGCGTCGCTGGCCGGAACGCTGCGCCTGGACAAGCTGGTCGCGTTCTGGGACGACAACCGCATCAGCATCGACGGCGACACCGACGGCTGGTTCACCGACGACACGCCCAAGCGTTTCGAGGCCTACGGCTGGAACGTGGTGCGCGGCGTGGACGGACACGATGCGGCGTCGATCAAGGCCGGCATCGAGGCCGCATTGGCCTGCACCGACCGGCCGACGCTGATCTGCTGCCGCACCACGATTGGTTTCGGGTCGCCGCACAAGGCCGGCAAGGAGTCCTCGCACGGCGCGCCGCTGGGGCAGGACGAGATCGCGCTGACGCGCGCGGCGCTGGACTGGCCACATGCGCCGTTCGAGATTCCAGCGGAAATCTACGCCGGCTGGCGCGCTCGCGACCGTGCTGCAGACGAAGCCGAATGGAATGCGCGCTTGGCTGCCTACAAGGCAATGTATCCAGAAGCTGCCGCCGAGTTCGAGCGGCGCATGGCGGGCGATCTGCCGCAAGGCTTCGAGGCCGCTGCAGATACCTTCATCGCGAAGTTGCAGACCGAGGGGCCGGTGGTTGCCTCGCGCAAGGCCTCGCAGATGGCGATCGAGGCGTTCGCGCCGCTGCTGCCGGAAATGATCGGCGCCTCCGCCGACCTCGCCCATTCCAACCTGACGCTGTGGAAGGCCAGCACGCCGGTGACGGCGGACGATCCGGGCGCCAACTACATCCATTCCGGCGTGCGCGAGTTCGGCATGACCGCGATGAGCAACGGGCTGGCCCTGCACGGCGGTTTTCTGCCGTTCGACGCCACCTTCCTGGTGTTCTCCGACTACGCCCGCAACGCGGTGAGGATGAGCGCGCTGATGCGGGCGCACGCGATCCACGTCTATACCCACGATTCGATCGGGCTGGGCGAGGACGGTCCCACCCACCAACCTGTCGAGCATCTGGCCGCGCTGCGCTACATCCCGGACAACGACGTGTGGCGCCCCTGCGACGCGGTGGAGTCGGCGGTGGCGTGGAAGAGCGCGATCGAGCGCGCGGACGGCCCGAGCTGCCTCGTGTTCAGCCGTCAGAACCTGCCGCATCAGGCGCGCGACGCGGCGCAGGTCGCGGCCATCGCGCGCGGCGGCTACGTGCTGAAGGACAGCGTGGGCGCGCCGGAAATCATCCTGATCGCGACCGGCAGCGAAGTGGGCTTGGCGATGGACGCCGCCGCCAAGTTGGGTGAGGGCGTGCGGGTGGTGTCGATGCCTTCGACCGACGTGTTCGACCGTCAAGATGCCGCTTATCGTGAAGCCGTGCTGCCGAAGGCCTGCCGCAGGCGTGTTGCCATCGAGGCCGGCGTCACCGATTTCTGGCGCAAATACGTGGGGCTGGACGGCGCGGTGATCGGCATCGACAGCTTCGGCGCCAGCGCGCCGGCGAACGCGCTGTTCGCGCACTTCGGAATCACCGTCGAGGCATTGATTACGGCCGTTTCCACGCTACAATAGAAACGAGAATCGTTCGCATAAGGCTGTCTTGCCGTCCATGCTGGCTTTGCGTTCCCCGCGTCTGCTGCACTGGATGACCCGCCTGGCGCTGGCGGCGGCGCTGCTGCTGGCCGTGGTGCCGACCGTCAGCCGGTGGGTGGACAGCAGTCAGACCGGCATGGCGTCGCACATGGCGATGATGGCCGCCGGCGAACGGATGGCGATGGACATGGTCGGCAACGGCGCGGGCATGGCAATGCACGCCCAGGCGCCGGATGCAGACCGACCTGCGGCCGCACATCACCATGCCACCAACGGCGGGCAAACGCCGATGCCTATGCCGATGGGCGACGGCGATGTGTGCGCCTACTGCCCGCTGCTGGCATCGCTGGCGCCGATCCTGATTGCGCTGGTCGTCCTGCTGCCGCTGCGGCCGGACGTTCCGCGTCCGCAGCTGACGCGGCGTCCTCCCCAGGGGCAACCACTGCTGCGCGGCCTGGGTGCACGGGGGCCGCCGATCCTGCTCTGACCACAAGCATTTTCCCGCGCGGGGCCTTGCCTCGCCTTCTTGTGATTTGGAGTTCACATGTCATTCCCCCATTTCGCGGCGGCGCGTCCGTCGCGCCGCGCGCTTGCCTGCGCGCTTGCCGTTGCACTGTTTCCCCTTGCCGCTTCCGCTTCCGTTGCCGACGACGGTACCGCCGATGACGATCCGCAGGTCACCACGCTGGGCCGGGTCCAGGTGCTGGGGACCCGCGATGCGGCCGATACCGAACGCGCACAGACACCCGGCGCGGTCAGCCTTGTCGATGGCGAAACCTTGTACCAGCGTGCGGTCGACAACCTGGCCGATTCGCTGCGCTACGTGCCTGGCGTGTGGGCCCAGAGCGGTAACGGCGGCGACGGCATGTTCCTCACCAGCCGCGGTTCCAACCTGGACGCGACCGACTACGACAACAACGGCGTCAAGCTGTTCCAGGACGGCCTGCCGGTGACAACGGCCGACGGCAACAACCACAACCGTTTTCCCGATCCGATGGCGGCGCGGCAGATCATCGTGGCCCACGGTGCCAACGCCCTGACCTATGGGGCCAGCACGCTGGGCGGCGCAATCGACTACCAGTCCGCGACCGCGCGCGACGGCAACGCCGGGCAGATCTTTCTTGAAGGCGGCAGCGCCGGAACGTTCAATGCGCGCGCCAGCGTGGGCGGCAGGAGCGATGCCCTGGACGGAATGCTGACGGTCGAGGGCCGGCAGCGCGACGGCTGGCGCGAGCACAGCCGTCAGGAGCGCTGGGGCGTGTATGCCAACGCCGGCTGGCAGGCGTCGGAGAACCTGGATCTGCGCGTGTTCGCCAGCCATGTCGACAACCGTCAGGAATTGCCGGGTGCGCTCACCCTGGCCCAGTTCAACGCCGACCCGAGCCAGGCCAACCCGTCGGCTGTCTCCGGCAATTTCCAGCTGAACGTGCGGACCAGCCGGCTGGCCGCCAAGGGCGAATGGCGCATCGACGAGCACAGCCGCCTCGAATTCGGCCTGTCCTGGGAAACGCAGAACCTCTACCACCCGATCGTGGACAAGGTGATGGTGGACTTCGACGGCCCCGGTCCGATGCAGCCGGTGGAAGTGTTCAGCCTGCTCATCAACAGCGACCAGCGCACGCTGGCCGGGATGCTGCGCTACAGCGTCCAGATCGGAAACCATGACGTGCTGGCCGGCATCAACCTGGCCGACACTCATCTTGAAGGCGGCAATTACCGCAACGACGGCGGTCATCGCAACGGCCTGACCGACGCCCTCGACTACCGTTCCCGCAGCGCCGAGCTGTTCCTCGTGGACCGCTGGATGATCGACGCCGACTGGACCCTGGTGTATGGCGCGCAGGGCGTGTTGACCAGCCGCGACGTGCGCAGCCTGAAGGTGGCCAGCGGCGTCCTGAGCAATCCCAAGGCCGATTTCGCGTCCTTCAATCCGCGCCTTGGCGTGATTCGCGCGCTGGGCAGCGGCAATGAGATCTACGCCAGCATCAGCCGGTTGTACGAAGCCCCCACCACGTTCGAGCTCAAGGACGATGTGCGCGGCGGCAACGCCACCCTCGACGCCATGCACGGTGGTGTCGTCGAGGTCGGTCTGCGCGGTTCCCGGGCGGCGTCTGCGGACGTGGTCGGCTGGCGCTGGGAGGCGTCGCTGTATTACGCGCGGATCCGCGACGAGATCCTGTCCATCGACGATCCCGCGGCGCCGGGTACCAGCCTGTCCGCCAACGTGCCGCGCACCGTCCACGCCGGCCTCGAAGCCCTGATCGGCGCCAGCATCCCGTTTGCAGGCGGCGCGCACCGGATCGAACCGCTGGTCAGCGTCACCTGGAATGCGTTCTCCTTCGATGACGATCCGGTCTACGGTGACAACCGGCTGCCCGCCGCGCCGCGTTACGCGCTGCGCGGTGAGCTGCTGTACCGCAACGACGCCGGCTTCTTCGTCGGCCCGACCTTCGATGTCGTCGGCCCGCGCTACGCCGATTTCGGCAACACCTACCGGATCGGCGCCTACGGCCTGATCGGGCTGCGCGTCGGCATGTCCGGCGAGCGCTGGGATGTGTTTGCCGAGCTGCGCAACCTGGCGGATCGCAGGTACGTCGGCACCCTCAGCGTGCGCGATTACGCCGGCGTGGGCGATGCCATCCTGCAACCGGGTGCGCCGCGAACGCTGTCCCTGGGCATGCGCATGAGGTTCTGAGCGAGCACGATGCGCGACGTGCGTGGCACCGGCCGGCGCCATGAGCGGCGACCAACGACCGGGAAATCGATCGAGGAAAAGGCGAATGAAGCGGATGAGGGATGGGCGCTGGCGCTCGTGGTACCCCGGGGCGTCCATGCGGACGGCGGATGCGCTGTTCGCGCACTTCGGCATCACTGTCGAAAAATTGATCGAGGTCAGTATCGCGGTGCGCGTGCGGTCATAACATTACCGGCACGGTGATCCTGCGCTCGCCCTGTTTCCACGCCCGGATGGCCCGCCTCGCGCTGGTGGCCCTCTTGTTGATGCTGGCGATGCCCACCGTGAATCGCTGGCTGGAAAGCGCCCGCGCGGACACGGCGCCCGCCGCTGCAATGTGGCATGTCGATGCGGGCATGGCGACCGCTGGCATGATGGCGCACGGCGCCGCCGCGGACATGCACCTGGCCTCGATGGCGGCGCACCATCACGCGCCCGACGTGGGCATGCCGATGGCGATGCACCATCACGCGGCCGACGCCGGCCAATCGCCCGCGCCGATGCCGATGCCAATGCCGATGGGCGGTCCGGGCGACGTCTGCGGCTATTGCCCGCTGCTGGCATCGCTGGCGCCGGTCCTGCTCCTATTGGTGGTCCTGCTGCCGCTGCGCCCGTGCGTGCCGCTGGCGGCATGGACGCCGCAGGTTGCGCATCCCCTGCCGCAGCTACGCGGCCTGGGGGCAAGGGGGCCGCCGCTCCAGCTCTGAACCACAAGCGTCCACCGGCGGACTTCCGCCATCCCACTTGTGCTTTGGAGCCAACATGAATTCCCTTCGTTCCGCGACGGCCGCGCCGTCGCGCCGTGCGCTTGCCTGCGCGCTTGCGCTCGCCCTGTTCCCCGTATCCGCACTTGCCGCCGACGGCGAGGACGACGCGAAAACCCTCGACCGCGTGGTGGTCATCGGCATGCAGACCCAGCCGCTGACCTTCGAGACCGACCCGAAGCTGCCGCGCCAGCCGGTGCCGGCCAGCGACGGCGCCGATTACCTCAAGACCATCCCCGGCTTCACCGCGCTGCGCAACGGTGGCACCAACGGCGACCCGGTGCTGCGCGGCATGTTCGGTTCGCGCCTGAACCTGCTGACCAACGCCGGCAGCATGCCCGGCGCCTGTCCGTCGCGGATGGACAACGCGATGTCCTACGTCGCCCCGGAAACCTTCGACGCGCTGGTGGTGGTGAAAGGCCCGCAGACGGTCAAGTGGGGGCCGGTGGGTTCGGCCGGAACGGTCCGCTTCGAGCGCGACACCCCGCGCTTCGAGCAACCCGAACTGCGAGCGCAGGGCAGCCTGCTCGGCGGCAGCTTCGGCCGCAATGACCAACTGCTGGAAGTGCTGGCCGGCGCGCCTCGGGGGTATGTACGGCTGGACGTCAACCGTTCCGAATCGCGCGACTACGACGATGGCGACGGCGTGCGTGTGCCTTCGGTCTGGCACAAGTGGAACGCCGACCTGGCGCTGGGCTGGACCCCCGATGCCGATACCCTGCTGGAGCTCTCCGTCGGCGCCGGCGACGGGTGGGCGCGCTATGCCGGCCGCGGCATGGACGGCTCGCAGTTCCGCCGCGACAGCCTCGGCCTGCGCTTCGAAAAAACCTTCGCCGGCACGCTGCGCAAGGTCGAAGCCAGCGCCTACCGCAACGCCGCCGATCACGTGATGGACAACTACAGCCTGCGCACGCCCAACCCGATGGGCAGCATGCCGATGCCGATGGGATCCAACGTCGAGCGCACCACCAGCGGCGGCCGGGTGGCGCTGGAATGGGGCTGGCAGGCGTTCTCGCTGGTCGCGGGCGTGGATGCGCAGCGCAGCGAACACCGGCGCCGCAATGCGATGGGCCGCGATGTCTGGCGCACGCGTCCCTGGACCCGCGATGCCGACTTCCGCCAGCATGGACTGTTCGCGGAGGGCACCTGGGTGCTGGCCGACGCGCAGCGGCTGGTGGCAGGTGCGCGCGTGGATCGTGCCGAAGCCACCGACCGTCGCGCCATCGTCGGCACCCCGGCGATGGTCAATCCCAGCTTCGGTCAGACCCGCAGCGAAACCCTGCCGGCCGGCTTTATCCGCTACGAGCGCGACATCGTCGGCAGCGGCCTGGGCTGGTTCGCGGGCGTGGGCCACACCCGGCGCATGCCCGATTACTGGGAGCTGTTCTCGCCCACCCGCGGGCCGGTGGGCAGCGCCAACGCCTTCATCGGCGTGCGGCCGGAGAAGACCACCCAGCTCGATGCCGGCCTGCAGTGGCGCGGCGCGCGCGGCAATGCGTGGGTGTCCGGCTACGTCGGCCGGGTTCAAGACTTCATCTTGTTCCGCTACATGAGCGGCGGGATGATGGGCAGCAGCACCTCGATGGCGAGCAATGTCGATGCGCGCATCCACGGTGCCGAAGCCGGCGGCGAGTTCCGCCCGGGCAAGGACTGGACGCTGGGTGGGAGCGTGGCCTGGGCCTGGGGCGAAAACGCCGATGCCGGCGCGCCGTTGCCGCAGATGACGCCGCTGGAGGGCCGTTTCACCGCGGCCTGGGACAACGGCCGCTGGAACGCCGGCGTGCTGCTGCGCGCGGTGGCTGCGCAGACCCGGGTGGCGCCGATGCAGGGCAACGTCGCCGGCCGCGACCTCGGCCCCAGCGCGGGCTTCGTCACGCTGGCGCTCAATGGCGGCTATCGTGTCAGCGAGCGGCTGCAGCTCACCGCCGGCATCGACAATGTGTTCGACCGCCGCTACAGCGAGCACCTGAACCTGGCCGGCAACGCCGACTTTGGCTACCCGGCGCTGCCGGTGCGGATCGACGAGCCGGGGCGCAATCTCTGGCTGAAGCTCAACTTCACGCTGTGACGCAGCGATGATGCCGTTCGTGGTGGACTTGTCCCACTGCGGGCGGCATCGGACCAACCAATGACAAGGAGAAGGCAAATGAAGCGGATGACGGGATGGGCACTGGCGCTGGCGCTGGTGGCGTTCGGTGGTGTCCAGGCGGGGAACGCCGGCGGCGAGTTGCGCATCGAAAATACCTGGGCGCGGGCCACGCCCGCCGTGGCGCCGGTGGCGGCGGGCTATCTGACCGTCGTCAATGATGGCGATACGGCCGACCGGCTGCTGCGCATCGACAGCGCGATCGCCCAGCGGATTGAAATGCACCAAACCGTGCACGAGGACGGCGTGATGCGGATGCGCAGGATCGAAGGTGGCATCGTCGTCCCGGCGCACGGTCGGGTGGTGTTTGCTCCCGGCGGCAATCACCTGATGCTGATCGGTCCGGTCCGCCCGCTGGTCGCCGGGGAACACTTCGAGGCAACGCTGGTGTTCGAGCGCGCCGGAGCGCGCAAGGCGAGCTTTGCAGTGCGGGCAATGGATGCCGGCGCGCATATGCACTGAAGCGCGCTTCCGCAACGCCCCGGGGGGCTTGACAATGTCGTTTACACGCGTAATCTGACAATAAATTACAGGTGTAAACAATGCAGATCAGTGACGCCGAATCGGTGGTGATGGAAGTCCTCTGGACGCGCAGCCCGCTGGGCGCGGACGAGGTGGTGGCTGCGTTGTCCGGTCGTCAGGACTGGCAGGAGGCGACGATCAAGACCCTGCTCAACCGTCTTCTCAATAAGGGCGCGATTCGCGCCGAGAAAGAGGGTCGCCGCTATCTCTATGCGCCCGCGCTGCGGCGCGAGGACTGGGTGCAGGGCGAAAGCGAAAGCCTGATCGACCGCCTGTTCGGCGGCCACGTCGCGCCGTTGGTCGCGCATTTTTCCGCGCAGCGGAAATTGAGTCGCAAGGACGTGGCCGAACTGCGCAAATTGCTGGAGGGAATCGACCATGAATCCCGCTGAATCCTTGCAGGCGTTGGTTCAGGCCGCGCTGGCGTCCAGCGTCGCGATCCTGCTGGTGCTGGCGCTGCGCCGGCTGCTGCGCAAAGCCTTTGGCGCACGGCTGGCCTATGCGGCGTGGGCGCTGGTGCCGCTGGCGATGCTGGCGACGCTGCTGCCCGCGGGCCAGCCGTCGTCGATGACGGTGGCCGTGCGGCAGGCGATCCCCGTGCTGGTCGTCGCAACGCCGCCGCAGGCCGCGACGGATGCGCTGCCACCGCTGTTCGGGGTGCTGTTGCTGTGGGGCGTGGGCGGCCTTGTCGGCGCGGGCTATTTCCTGCATCGGCAGCGCCGCTTCGTGCGTGGGCTGGGCGCGCTGAGCGCCTGCGGCGAGGGGCTGTATCGCGCGCAGGGCAGTGCCGGCCTGCCGGCGGTCGTGGGCGTGCTGCGGCCGCGAATCGTGCTGCCGGCCGATTGCGATCGCCGCTACAGCGGTGAACAGCTGGCGCTGCTGCGCCGGCACGAGCAGGCGCATATCGCCGGCGGCGACATGTACGCCAAACTCATCGCCGTCGCGCTGCGCTGCGTGTTCTGGTTCAACCCGCTGGTCCACCTTGCGGCGCGCCCGTTCCGCCACGATCAGGAACTGGCCTGCGATGCCCGCGTGCTGGCCCGCGCGCCGCAGGCACGACGCTGCTACGGTGAGGCGATGCTGCTGACCCAACTCGCGTCACAAACGCTTCCGGTGGGCTGCCACTGGGGGCAGGTCCATCCCCTCAAGGAGAGAATCGAAATGCTCACTCGTCCCTTGCCAACCCTGAAACGCAGCCTGCTGGGCATGGCGCTGCTCGCGATCCTGCTGTCCGGCGGCGCCTATGCCTCGTGGGCCAGCCAGCCGGCGCTCCAGTCGGCAGATACTCCGGCGCCGCCTGCACCGCCTCCGTCGCCGACCGCACCGATGCCTCCGCCGCCGCCGGCCATGGACGCTGGCATGGTGCCGCCTCCGCCTCCGCCGCCTCCGATGGCCGCTGACGAAACGCTTCCCGAAGGCAGCATCGATGCCGCATCGCGGCAGCTCAATCCCCCGCAGTATCCGGCCGAGGCCATCAAGGCGGGCGTGGCCGGGACCGTCATCCTGATGGTTGCGATCGACGACCATGGTCGGGTGCAGGGGCTGCGGATCGACCGGTCGTCCGGCCATGACGACCTGGATCGCGCAGCGCTGGCCGCCGCCGCACGCTGGACCTTCCTGCCGGCGATCGAACACGGCAAGCCGGTGGCCAGCAGGGTGCGGGTGCCGATCGAGTTCGCACTGGGCGGCCCGCCCGGGTTGAGCCAGCAGTAAGGCCGGTTTGCGTTGACACCGGCAGGCGAACGGTCGCCGGTGTCAACCGTGGCGGGCGAGGCCCGCCCGCGCTTACTGATGCACTGGAGCGCCGTTGCCGATGGTGCGGTTGAGGATGTCGGCCAGCCGCACCGCCGCGACCTCCACCCGGCGTTCCGCCAGCGGGCGCATCTGCTCTAGGTAGTACGAAGTCATCTTGTGCTTGTTCTCTGGCGGGTAGATCGCCTTGGCGTCGATCAACCGACAGGATTCCTCGGCCCACTGCAGCGGCGTGGTCAGGCTGCGGGCCTGCGTGGTGATCGCCGGCGAGTTGTCCTCGGACGCCAGCGCGGCGGTGTACTGGGCAAGATCCAGACGGCGACTGGCAAGGATGTAGAAGTCCCAGACGGAATGCAGGTTGGTCCCCATCAGGCCGTCGACGTAGCGGTTGCGGGCGTAGTCCTCGGGCTGGATGGCGGTGCGCAGGCTGATCTGGAAGCGGTTGCCGCCGGCGTCCGGCCGGTTGCCGGCATGCAGCGGCTGGTGCAGGTCGCCGACCAGATGGACAACCCACTTCAGCGCGTCGCGGCGGGCGGCCAGCGGCTGGCTGCGGTCGCCGAGGATCCGGATCTGGTTTTCGAGCGCCGCGACGGCGCAGTTGCCGTCGGGGCAGTCGCGCTGGACGTCGAAATCGCAGCCGCCGCCGAGGGCATTGATGTAATGCCAGCGCGAGGTCTGGCGGAAGCGCTCCGGGTCGCTGCTGCGCAGGGTATCGGCCCAGGTGGCGACGCCGGCCAGAGTCGGATCCGGCTCGCCGACCAGCAGGGTGGCGACCTCGGCGCTCGCCTTGGGATCGAGCAGGCGCTGCGCCAGCGCACCGACCAGCTGGTGCCCGAGCGCAGACCAAGCCAATGCTGCAGCCGGAATGATGCAGATCAAGAGGATTATGAACAGGCGCGTGGAAAACCGGGGCATCGGGGTGGCCGCAAGGTCGGGAGCGGCTAAAATACCCATATTCGGGCATCTTGTCCGACTGGCAACCCCTCATCAGGAGCTCCGGATGGCAATCAAGGTCGGCATCAACGGCTTCGGCCGCATCGGGCGCTGCGTGTTCCGCGCGGCGGTCGAGAACTTCGGCGACGACATCGAGATCGTCGGCATCAATGACCTGCTGGAGCCGGACTACCTGGCCTACATGCTGCGCTACGACTCCGTGCACGGCCGTTTCCAGGGCGACGTACAGGTCGAGGGCGGCCACCTGGTGGTGAACGGCAGGACCATCCGCCTGACCGCCGAGCGCGATCCGGCCGATCTCAAGTGGGATGCGATCGGCGCCGACGTGGTGATCGAGTCGACCGGCCTGTTCCTGACGGCGGAGACGGCGGGCAAGCACATCGCCGCCGGGGCGAACAAGGTGCTGATGTCGGCGCCGTCCAAGGACGCCACGCCGATGTTCGTCTACGGCGTCAACGACGCCCGGTACGCCGGCGAGGCGATCATCTCCAACGCCTCCTGCACCACCAACTGCCTGGCGCCGGTGGCCAAGATCCTCAACGACAAGTGGGGCATCAAGCGCGGCCTGATGACCACCGTCCACGCGGCGACGGCCACCCAGAAGACGGTCGACGGCCCGTCCAACAAGGACTGGCGCGGCGGCCGCGGCATCCTTGAGAACATCATCCCGTCCAGCACCGGCGCCGCCAAGGCGGTGGGCAAGGTGATTCCCGAGCTGAACGGCAAGCTGACCGGCATGAGCTTCCGCGTGCCGACCTCGGACGTGTCGGTGGTGGACCTGACCGTCGAGTTGGAGAAGCCGGCGACTTACGACGAGATCAAGGCCGAAATGAAGGCGCAGAGCGAAGGCGCGCTCAAGGGCATCCTCGGCTACACGGAGGAGAAGGTCGTGGCCACCGATTTCCGCGGCGATGCGCGCACCTCGATTTTCGACGCCGACGCCGGCATCGCCATGGACGACACCTTCGTCAAGCTGGTGAGCTGGTACGACAACGAGTGGGGCTACTCGAACAAGTGCCTGGAAATGGTCAAGGTGATGGCGGGCAAGTAAGCCCCGCAACGCCCCATCCGTACAAACGCAGAGCCCCGCCATGTGCGGGGCTCTTGCTTTCTGCCGGCGCCAAGGCGACGCGCTATTCGCGTTGCAGCAGGGGCAGCTTGTCCGGCTTGCCGTCCCATTCGTCGGCATCCGGGAGCGACGGCTTCTTGTGGGTGATCACCGGCCACAGCGGCGACAGTTCGGCATTGATCGCAAGGAAGCCTTCCTGTCCTGCCGGGACATCGTCCTCGGCGAAGATCGCGCCGACCGGGCATTCGGCCACGCACAGCGTGCAGTCGATGCAGCTTTCCGGGTCGATCACGAGGAAATTCGGCCCCTCGTGGAAACAGTCGACCGGGCACACCTCGACGCAATCGGTGTGCTTGCAGTTGATGCAGTTTTCGGTGACGACGTGGGTCATGACGGCAAACGACGGGTGGCTTTCGGATTATAAGCGATGCCGCATTCTGCTTCGCGCTGGCGCTCAGGCGTAGAACATGAGTTTGGCAAGGATCACGATCCCCACCATCAGCCCAAGCACGATGCGGTGGGTGTGGCGGAAGCGGCAGGGGTCCATGGTGCCCTTGAGTCCGGCGCGGATGGCGGTGACGAACACTCCCAGCACGCCGAACGCGAGCAGCACCTTGAGGGAAAGCAGCCAGCCGAACGGCGTGCCCAGGCAAGTGAAGCCGCTGCAGCGGATGTCGAACAGGGCAAAACCGCTGAGGAACAGCAGGACGACCACAAACGGCATGAAGCGCCGCACCCGGGCCATCACGGCGTCCTCGATGCGTTCCATGATCGCGTGGTCGAACTGGCGGTGGAAGGATTCCAGCACCAGCACCTCGAAGCACACGGCGCCGACGAAAATGATGGCGCAGGACAGGTGCAACAACAGGATCAGCGGGTACCATGCGGACATGGGAAAAGGATACGTCGCGCCCATCGCCCTGTCCGGGCATCGCTTGATCTGGGTCAATCGAATCCGGATGGCGTTCGACTGCGCGTGACGGGAAGACCAACGTGGCCGGATCGGACGACAGGAACGGGGGGTGGAGTCTGCGGCGGCGCCTCGCCTTCGGGCTGGTGCTGGCCGCGCTGCTGCCGGCGATCCTGTTCAGCACGGCGTTTCTCTGGGTGCAGTGGCACAGCGATCACCAGAACTTGATCGCCACGCTGGATGCGGGGGTTCGACTGAATGCCGGCTTGATCGACGACTTCATCGAATCGGAGCAGGCGGCGGTGAGCCTGCTGGCGGAGGATCTGTCCGACGAACCGGATGCAGGGGTGCACGGCGTGAAGCTTGCCGGTCTGCTCAGCCTGCATCCGGCGATGCTGCGGGTGATCGAAGTGAATGCGGATGGCGACATGGTGGCCGCCCGCGATGCCCGCGGTCGCGAGCTTCCGCTGCTCAGGGGCCGGGCCCGGAACACGGACTGGTTTGCCGCGGCGCGCGACCGCTACCGCCCGCACGTCACCAACGTCTATCGCTTCCGTGCCTTTGGCGACGAGGCCGTGATCGGGATTTCGGCACCGGTGCTGGAGGGAGGACGGTTCAAGGGCGCACTGCTGGCAGCAATCCCGATCGAGAGCCTGCTGCGCCAAAGCGCGGAAAGCGCCGCGCGGAGCCGATTGGAGCTGCTTTTGCTGGATCGCGATCTCCGGGTCATTTTCGCCAGCCACGGTTTGCGCCCGAGGGTGCAAGAGCACGCAGGCGCGGCCGGCGACGCGCTGGCCGCTGCGGCCAAGGGCGCCGAGCAGGTGCCGCGGGAACTGCTGCTGCGGGGATTGCTGAAGGACGACGACATGGCCCATGCGCAAGCCGTGCGGATGCGCAATGGCTGGACGCTGGCTTTGATCGCGCCCCGCGCCCGGCTGGTCGCCCCGCTGTGGCCGCGCCTGGTGCTGCTGGCTGCGCTGCTGGTCGTCACCCTGCTTGGAGCGATGGGCGTGCTGGCGATGCAATGGCGTGTCCTTGGCAACAGCATCGATGTCCTGCGGCAAAGCCTGCGCGGCTACGTGCTGGGTGGACGGATGGGTTCGGGTCGAATGCGGCGCTTGCCCGATGAGCTGCAGCCGCTGGCGCGCGGGATCGGGGAACTGGGCGAACGGATGAACGCCGCTTACGCGCAGGTCCAGCGTGTGCTCAAGGAACGCGAGGAGGTGATCGCCGAGCGCACCGAATCGCTCAATGCGGCCGTCGCGGAGCTCAGCCGCCAGAGCAAGACCGATGCCTTGACCGGAGCCCTGAACTACCGGGGCTTTCGCGAGGCCTGCGAGCAAATCTGGGACGATCCGGACAGCCAGCCGCTGTCCGTGCTGGCACTCGATATCGATCATTTCAAGCACTACAACGATCTCTACGGCCACGCCGAGGGCGACGTTGCCTTGCGCCGCTTCGCCGGTGCGGTGCGCAGCGCCTTGTTCCGTTCCGGCGACGTGCTGGCGCGTCCGGGAGGCGAGGAGTTCGCGATACTGATGCCCGACTGCTCGCCGCAGCAGGCCATGCAGGTGGCGGTCCGCGTGTGTACGCGGGTGCGCGAAGCCGATATTTCCCATGACGACACTCCGAGCGGGCGGCTCACGGTCAGCATTGGCGTCGCGGCGCGTTCGCCGGACGATGCGGGCATCGACGCCCTGCTCAAGCGCGCCGACGAGGCGCTGTATCGTGCCAAGAGCGCCGGCCGCGACCGCGCCAGCGTCTGAGCCGCCGTTCCGGGTCCGTCTTTGCAGGCAGGCGTGTTTGAAGCAACCGGTGGCGCACGCGACAATGCCCTCCCCACCGAACGGAGCCCGCTCCATGGCCATCCTGCGCATGACCGACCTCGACCTTGCCGGCAAGCGGGTCCTGATCCGGCAAGACTTGAACGTGCCGATCGACGAGCGCGGCCAGATCACTTCCGAACAACGCATCCTGGCTTCGTTGCCCACCCTGAAGCAGGCGCTGGAGAAAGGCGCGACGGTGCTGGTGACCTCGCATCTCGGCCGGCCCAAGGAAGGCACGTGGAGCGCCGCCGATTCGCTGGCGCCGGTGGCCGCCCGCCTGTCGCAGCTGCTGGGGCGCGAGGTTCCGCTGCGCAAGGACTGGGTGGATGGCGTCGAGGTTGCGCCGGGTGCGCTGGTCTTGCTGGAGAACTGCCGCATGAACGTCGGCGAGAAGGCCGATGACGAAACGCTGGCGCGCAAATACGCGGCGCTGTGCGACGTGTTCGTGATGGACGCGTTCGGCACCGCGCACCGCGCCCAGGCGTCGACCCACGGCGTGATCCGGTTCGCGCCGGTCGCCTGCGGCGGCCCGCTGCTGATGGCTGAACTCGATGCCCTGCACCGCGCGCTGGCCGCACCTGCGCGCCCGCTGCTGGCCATCGTCGCCGGCAGCAAGGTGTCGACCAAGCTCGAACTGCTGGGCAGCCTGGTCGCCAAGGTCGACCAGCTGATCGTCGGCGGCGGGATTGCCAACACCTTCCTCGCCGCGCAGGGGCACGGCGTCGGCAAATCGCTGGTGGAAATGGATCTACTGGACACGGCGCGCACCATCCTGGCCGACGCGAAGGCGCGTGGCGCCGAGATTCCGATTCCCTCCGATGTCGTGGTCGCGCCGGCCTTCGCCGCCGACGCGCCGGCCACGGTCAAGCCGGTGTCCGAGGTCGCTGCCGACGACATGATCCTCGACATCGGCCCGCAGACCGCCGCGCGGTATTCGGAGTTGATCGCCAGGGCCGGTACCGTGGTCTGGAACGGCCCGGTCGGCGTGTTCGAATTCGACGCCTTCGCCGCCGGCACCGAGGCGGTGGCGCGTGCGATCGCCGCTTCCGACGCATTCTCCATTGCCGGCGGTGGCGATACTCTGGCTGCTGTCGACAAATTCGGCATCGCCGGCGATGTGTCCTACATCTCCACCGGCGGCGGTGCCTTCCTCGAATTCCTCGAAGGCAAGACCCTGCCGGCGGTGGCGGCATTGGCAGCACGGGGGGCAACGCCTTGATTGCGAGCATGTTCTGGAACGCGCGGCGCTTCGCCGCACTTGCGGGGGTTGCCGCACTGCTGGCCTTGATGGCGACAGCGCCGGTGCGAGCCGCCGAGTATCACAACGGCGGCTTCAGCTTCAGCACCGGACCGGTCCCGGCCTTCGTGCAGGAACGGCCTCCTGCGCCGGCGTGGCCGCAGGATGCTCCGGGTGCCGACGACGAGGAGTGGCGCTATTGGCGATATGACCGTCAGGTCGATCGCCGCCGGGGGCAGGACGTGGCCTATGCCGACTACATCTTCGAGCCGCGCTCGCAGGGCAAGCTGGCCGATGCCGGGAAGTTCGACATCGAATTCAATCCCGAGTACCAGAAGCTGATCCTCCATCGAATCGAGTTGCGCCGCGGCGGCGAGTGGCACAATCGCCTGCACCCCGAATCGATCTCGATCGCCCGCCGCGAGCAGCAGTTCGAGCAGGACATCTCCGACGGTACCGTCGCCGCGTTGATCGTCATCGACGACGTGCGGGTGGGGGACGTCGTGCGGATCAGTTACAGCATCGTCGGCAGCAACCCGATTCTGGCCGGGCAGTCGTCGGAACTGGTGCGGCTTGCGTATGGCCATCCGATCCTCGACGTGCGCATGCGCGTGCTGTATCCGCCCGCCACGCGGGTGGCGGTGCATCGCGAGAACGCCGCGCCGGCGCCCTCCATTCGCCAGATCGCGGAGGCGACCGAGGTCGTGGTGGAGGCGTCACGGGTCGACCGTCTCCTGAACGAAGGCAACTATCCGGCGTGGTACCAGCCGTACCCGCTGGTCCAGGTGGCGCCGGAGCGCTCGTGGAACGATGTCGCCCGCTGGGCGGTGCCGCTCTATCCGGATCGTGGGGCCGCCGCGCTGCCGACGGATCTCGAACAGCGGCTCGCGCAGTGGCGGCAACTGGCGACCCCCGCGGAGCGGTTCCGGGCGGCGCTGCGCGCGGTGCAGGACGAGATCCGCTATTTCGGCGTCGAGACGGGCACCAGCTCCCATCGCCCGCGCGAACCGGAACTGGTCTGGAAACGGCGCTACGGCGACTGCAAGGACAAGGCGTGGCTGCTGGTCACGCTGCTGCAGCGACTGGGCATTCGCGCCGAGCCGGCGCTGGTCGACACCCGGCGCGGGCGTGGTGCGAAGAACTACGTCCCCGCGGCGGACCTGTTCAACCACGTCATCGTGCGCGCGCACCTGGATGGCAGGGAGGTCTTCGTCGACCCCACCATTCGCCTGCAGGGCGGGGCGCCCAGGGATCGGGATCTTTCCGACTACGGCTACGTGCTGCCGGTGCTGGCCACGCAGCAGGACATGGTGGAAGTGCCGGCACCGCCGAAGACGGACAACGCGGTCGAGGTGCATGAGGACTTCGCTGCCGACGGTGATGTCCTGCGGCTGTCGGTGCGGACCGTGTACCGGGGCGCGTTCGCCGACAATCAGCGCCGGGAACTCGATGGCAAGCGTCTTGAGGACTTCGCGCGCGGCTACCGCGAGTACTACAGCAAGGAATACGGTGCGCTCGAACAGCTGGCCCCGTTGGCCGTCAACGACGATCGCGATGCCAACGTCATCACGATTCGCGAAGCGTATCGCCTCACCTCGCCCTGGCGGGTCGACGGACGTGACAGCGCGCTGTTCGTCGACGCCAAGTCCGCCAGCGGCGCGACGTCGCTGCCTTCGCGGACCGATCGCAAGGGACCTCTGCAGTTCACCCTCCGCGGCCGCTACCTCGACGAGGTGACGCTCACGACGCCGGAGGGCTGGGTGCCGCGGTTCGCGCGCGAGGACGATACCGTGTCCAGCGGCGCGTTCACCTACCGCCGGCTGCTGGAATCGGAGGCCGGCAAGACCCGGCTGACTGCCGAAGTGACTGTCGCAAAGCGCGAGATCGCGCCAGCCGACGTGCCCGCTCACGTGGAGGCAATGCGGGGAATCCGCAACGGACTGCGCTCGCGGTTGCAATTCCGCGTTCCGTCGTCCGGCGACGCGGCGGAGCGCGAGGCGCGACTGAAGAACCTGCTGCGCAATGCGATGGAAGAACGATGATGATTCACACTCGAATGCTTGCGACGCTCCTGCTGGCAACCGCGTGCGGCCTTCCGTTCGCGACATCGGCCCAGGCGGTGCCGGATGTCGGCGCGCAATGGCGCCAGTTCCTCGCCCACGGGACGTCGGCCGACGTCAAGGCCGCGGCCGACACGATCACGGCCGTGGATTACCAGGGTGACGCCGTCGATGCCGACAAGTGCCGTGCGCATGCCGATGCGGTGGCAGCCGCCGTCCGCAGGGTGCCGGTTTCGATGCTGGTGCAGCGGATGGCGATGCTGTGCGCGCAGGCCACCGGCAATCGCGAAGCGGCCGATCGCGCGTCGGAGGCCCTGTCGGTGCTTGCGCGGGAGGCGTTCGCGCAGGCGGACCGCGGCGCCTGGCCGCGGCCGATCCGGATCGTGATGCCGGGCGATGCCTATGCCCTGCTGGCCTCCGCGGACATGACGATCCGCTACGAGTACTACACGCGCCTGTTCGCCGACCGCTATTTCCCCTGGGTGGTCGCGGCATCGTCCGGGGGCAGCGCCGAAGAGACCGTATTGACGTTCGATTTCACCGATGTCATGCAGACGCTCGATCGCGCCAACCCGGCCTACGGGACGCCGATGCTGCGAATGGCCTACGTCAACGCATTCACTGCGGATGACGTCAAACGCAATGCGCTGCGCGGCATCGATTTCAAGGCGGCGCATGCCGCGTACGGCACGCCCGGCGCCGCCGCGAAGGTGGAGGCTCTGCGCGCCGCCGCGGAGCGTGGCGGGATCAAGTCCGCGGAGACCTGGCTTTACGTTTGCGCTGCCCATCGTTCGCCGGAATGCGGCAAGGGGCTGATCGATGCGCTGCTGCCGCAGGCGGAGGCGCACATGTCCTATCCCACCGTTCTGCTGGCGATCGCATATGCGGAGGGGATCGGGGTCGACGCCGATCCGAAGGCAGCGGCCACCCTGCTGGATGCCGCCAATCGTGCGCGCCGGCACCACGAAGCCACCGTCCAGTTCGCGGACCTGTATTCGAACCTCCATCCCGAAACCGCGCCTCCTCCCTTCCTGCGCGAGCGACTGGTGGCGGCCAGTGGCGCCGGCAACGCGGCGGCCGCGATTGCCCTGCTGTCGATGGACATGAAGGCCAAGGGCAAGGACTTCGCGCTGTCGGCGCAGGACGAAGCGCGCCTGGCCGATCCGGTGAACAACGGCACCGGACGCGGGCTGTCGGCGATCGCCTGGTGGTACATGGAACGCGACAAGAAGAAGTCCGACGCCTACATGCAGCGCGCGGCGGATGCGGGCGACCCCGACGCGCGGCGCGTCATGGCGTTTCGCCTGCGCGATGCCCAGGGGAACCGCACGCCTTCGCCACAGGTGATGGCATGGATGGCCAGGGCCGGGAACGACGGCGACAACGTGGCCAGATACTTCATGGCCTATCACACCTACATGGACGGCAACCCCAGGGGGGCCGAGTACTGGCTGCTGCCGGCCGCCAGCGAGGGCGACGTGGACGCCACCTTCTTTCTCACCAGCCTCTGGTCGCGCGGGTACGAAGGGATGTCCGGCACGCCGGAGCGGGCGGTCGAGATCCTGAAGGCGCTGGCCGGCACCGAGGACGAAGGCGCCAAGGCGAGGCGGCGCCTTGCTTCGCTGGCGATCAGCGGCACCGGCATGCCGAAGTCCCCGGATCAGGCGCGCGCCTGGCTGCTGCAGGATGCCGAGGCCGGCGACGCGCAGTCGCAGGCCAACCTCGGGCGCGCCCTGTTGGCGGGGGATCTGGGCGCGGTGGACGAAAGCGGCGGTCGCAAGTGGATGGAGCGGGCCATCGCCGCCGGCTCGGCCGATGCGCTGCGCAGCTACGGCAGTTGGCTCTATTACAACGGAAAGAACGACGAGGACCGGCGGCGAGGGGCAACGCTGTCTCGGCAGGCGGCCGACAAGGACGATTCGGCAGCGATCAACAACACCGCCTGGGTCCTTTGCGTGTCCACCGTGCCCGGCGTGCGCGATCCGGCGGCGGGAATGACCTATGCGAAGAAGCTGGAGGCCACGTTGGCGACCGATCCGGCCGAACTCGACACGGTGGCCGCCTGCGAGGCGGCGGTGGGCAACTACGCGCGCGCGGTGGAACTGCAACAGCAGGTGGTGGCGGAAGTGGAGAAGATGCCGGAGTCCGACCGCGACAGCCTTGACGAGATGCAGTCGCGGCTGGCGCTCTATCGCGCAGGCAAGCCGTATTTCGAGGAACCGGCGAAGCTGAAATAGCTGCGGCAGGCGATCATCGGGACGGTGCCGTGGCTGCCGTCGGCTGTGCTAGCGTGCTCCCGTTCAGGAGTCCGTCCATGGCTGAATCGCGAACCCAGGTCAATCGCCGTCACACCCGCATCGTCGCCACCCTCGGTCCGGCCAGCGATCCGCCGGACGTGCTGGAAGCCATCCTGCGCGCCGGGGTGGACGTGGTGCGGCTGAACTTTTCCCACGGCGATCCGTCGGCGCAGATCGCGCGCGGCGCGGCGGTGCGCGTGGCGGCAGCGCAGATCGGACGCGAAGTCGGCATCCTCGCCGATCTTCCGGGGCCGAAAATACGCATCGAGACGTTTGCCTCCGGCAAGGTGAACCTGGGCGCGGGCCAGCGCTTCGATCTGGTCGCCAGCCTCGATGCGCCGCCGGGCGACGAACATCAGGTTGCGGTCAGCTATCTCGGGCTTCCGGCCGACGTGGCGGCGGGCGACGTGCTGTTGCTGGACGACGGCCTGGTGCAATTGCGGGTCGAATCCGTGCAGGGCGACCGCATCGTCACCACGGTGCTCAACGACGGCGTGCTGTCCAACCGCAAGGGGCTGAACAAGCAGGGTGGCGGACTGTCGCTGGGCGCGATCACCGAGCGCGACCGCGAGCTGATCGCCGTGGCCGCCGGGATGGACGTGGACTTCATCGCCATCTCGTTCTGCCGCACCGCGAATGACATGCACGAGGCGCGGCGGATCGCGCGCGAGCACGGCAGCAAGGCCGCGCTGGTGGCAAAGATCGAGCGCGCCGAAGCGATCGACCATCTGGCCGAGATCATCGACGCCAGCGAGGTGGTGATGGTGGCGCGCGGCGACCTGGGCGTGGAAGTCGGAGACGCCGAGCTTCCTGGCTTGCAGAAAAAGATCATCCGCGAGGCGGTGGCGCGCGACAAGGTGGTCATCACCGCCACCCAGATGCTGCAGTCGATGGTCGACAGCCCGATGCCGACCCGCGCCGAAGTGCTGGACGTGGCCAATGCGGTGATCGATGGCACCGACGCGGTGATGCTCTCGCAGGAATCGGCGGCGGGCCATTGGCCGGTGCGCGCAGTCGAGGCCATGGCGCGGATCTGCGCCACCGCCGAGCGTCAGTTCGTCGCCGATACCGACTTCGAGCAGGCCGAGCGTGGGCTGGAGCGCGCCGATCAGGCCATCGCCATGGCCACGATGTTCCTGTGCGAACACATCGGCATCCGTGCGGTGGTGGCGATGACCGAAAGCGGCGGGACCGCCCGCTACCTTTCGCGCTTTCGCTCCTCGGTGCCGATCTACGCGTTTTCCCACCACGGCGGCGCGCGTCGGCGGATGGCGCTGATGCGCGACGTGTTCCCGATGGACTACGACAGCCGCGGCCAGACTCCGCGCGAAGCCGCCCGCGGCAGCATCCGGCTGCTGGTCGACGGCGGCCTGCTGGCGCCCGGCGATCGCGTGATCTTCACCAGCGGCGAGCACATGCAGACCCGCGGCGCGACCAATACCCTGCGGCTGCTGGAGATCGGGCCGGATGGCCAGGCCACGGGGTTGGGGGAGCTCTGACGCAGGTGATGAATGGGGCCGGTTCTTTCCGATGCCCGGGTGTCGTACCCTAAGCCCATCTTCATGCGGTTGCTCTGGAGGTTCATGATGTTCAAGCGTTTGCTTTTCTGCTCGCTGGCACTGACGTTCTGCACGGGTGCGCTGGCGGCCGACAAGATCCCTGTGGTCAACGAAGGTGGCATTTCGAACAATTGGACCCTGGCGCCCGGAGCCACCTTGCCTGCGCCTGCCTATCCGGAGATCTATAGATCGAGCGGCGCCGAGGTTTGCGTCGCGATCGGCTATCTGCTCAACGAGGACGGCACGACTTCGGATTTTTCCCTGCTCAGGTCGTGGAGCTCTGACGAGCCGAGTCAGGCGAAAGAAGAGTACTGGTCGCTGTTTGCCAATGATGCGTCGAACGCGCTTGCGCGCTGGAAGTTCGCTCCGAAGCCGGAGGTGACGTCGCCCAAACCCGTCTATACCGTTGCCACTTTCCTGTTTGGCGCAAAAGATGTTGCGAGCTTGCGCAGTAAATGCGCGATCTCCGATCTTGCCTTGCATATCGTACAGATCCGCGCGGACAGGAAGACCCGCCGCAGGCTCGACGCATTCCCGATCTACGACCGTCTGGACATCGATCCGGCGATGGTCAATCGCGTGGACCAGCAGTATCGGGCGCAGCGGCAGAGCGAAAGCCAGATGTCCCGGGATCAGCGAAATTCCGGAAATGGCGTCGGCAGCAGCGTTTCTGGAAACCAAGGCCGGCGCTGACGCTCGTCTGCATGCGATGGATGGAGGGGTGTTCGTTGCTTATAATGGCCGGACTCGACTTTTGCATTTGAGAAGGCCACATGAGCATCGAACAACTCGCGGAAACCGCCCGCGCCATGGTCGCTCCGGGCAAGGGCATCATCGCGATCGACGAATCGTCCGGCACCTGCAAGAAGCGCTTCGATGCCGTCGGCGTCGAGTGCAGCGAGGAAAATCGCCGCGCCTACCGCGAACTGCTGCTGACCGCGCCGAACGCCAGCCAGTACCTGTCGGGCGCGATCCTGTTCGACGAAACCATCCGCCAGTCCACCCGCGACGGCGTGCCGTTCGCGAAATACATGGCCGACAACGGCATGATCCCCGGCATCAAGGTCGACAAGGGCACCCACAACCTGGCTGGTTTCCCCGGCGAGGTGGTCACCGAAGGCCTCGACGGCCTGCGCGATCGCCTCAAGGAGTACTACGCGCTGGGTGCGCGTTTCGCCAAGTGGCGCGCGGTGATCAACATCGGCGAGGACATCCCCTCGGGCAGCTGCATCGAGGCCAACAGCCACGCGTTGGCGCGCTATGCGGCGCTGTGCCAGGAGCAGGGGCTGGTGCCGATGGTGGAGCCCGAGGTGCTGATGGACGGCGACCACGACATCGAGACCTGCTACGAAGTGACCGAGGTCGTGCTGCGTTCGCTGTTTGATGCGCTCTACAACAACAACGTGATGCTGGAAGGCACCATCCTCAAGGCCTCGATGGTCGTGCCCGGAAAGAACTGCGCCGAGCAGGCCAGCGTCGAGGAGGTGGCCGAGTCCACACTGATGTGTCTGAAGTCGTCGGTGCCGGCGATCCTGCCGGGCATCGTGTTCCTCTCCGGCGGACAAAGCGATCACGACGCCACCGCCCATCTGGATGCGATGAACCGGATGGGTCCCAATCCCTGGCCGCTGTCGTTCAGCTATGGCCGCGCGATGCAGCAGGCCGCGCTGAAGCTGTGGGCGGCCGACATGGCCGGCAATTACACGGCTGCCCAGCAGACCGTGTTCGAGCGCGCCAGGGCCAACGGGCTGGCGGCGCTGGGGCAGTGGCAGGGGTAGGTTGCGTCCTGTGCGGGCGCGCCTCGCGCGCGAGGCCCTGGCATTGATTGAACGCTGAACGCGCGCCGGCTTCGTGCCGGCGTTCGCGTTTTCGGCTAACTTGGGCCCGTGGAAGAGTCGAAGCCGCGCGCCCGGATCCGGCTTCGTGCGGCAGGAGGCAGTGCTTGCCGAAGCGTGCGTCGAGCGGGTACGCAACGGTCGGCTCGCCCGTGGCAACGAAGTGGAGGCTGTGATGGCGATACCCGAAGAGGCGAAGGCGCAGATCATGGAAGCGCTGGCGCGCGGCGACAAGATGGCTGCAATTCGTCTTGCCCGCCAGATCAGCGGGGGCTCCCTGAAGGACGTGGTCGCTTTCGTCGACACCCATTCCGGCCCGGCTGCCCGCGCTGCCGGAACGAAGATCGCACAGGCGGCCACTGCAGCCGCCGACCGGCATGGCCAGCACAGTCACGCCCAGTCCATGCAGCGCGCACTCAGTGCCAACGACCGCAAGCCGACCGTGGCCATGGGCGATGCTCCAGGCAGCCTGCGTTGGGTGATGCTCGTCCTGGGCCTGTTGGCGCTGGCGGTTTGGGTCATGCTGGGGTAGCCGCGAGACGCAACGTTCCGATTCCCGATTCCGGACCAAACCGATGGCACGGGAAGGATTCACGCCGGGCACGTAGAATCGGCGGCTTGCCGAACGGGTTGGGCCATGGCTTTGCGTCCCGCACATCTTGCGTTTGCCGTGCTGCTGCTGGGCAACCTCGGCCTGGTCGCCTGCGGCAAGGATGCCGGAGGTGGCCCCGGTGGCCGCGGCAACGCGCCGGTGGCGGTCGGCGCCCAGGTGGTTCGGGAAGAGGACTGGACTGACACGCTGCAGGCGCTGGGCACGGTGCGTGCGCACGAGGCCGTCACGGTGACGGCCAAGGTCAGCGAAACCGTGGAGGCGGTGCATTTCGACAGCGGCCAGGAGGTCGTGCGCGGGGCTCCGCTGGTGACCCTCAGCGGACTCCAGCAGCGCGCCTTGCTGGCTTCGGCGCAGGCGCAGCAGGCCGATGCCCAACAGCAGTTCCAGCGCATGAGCCAGCTGTCCGGGCAGCAGCTGGTGGCGCGTTCGGCGCTGGACAGCGCCCGCGCCAGCCGCGATGCCGCCAGCGCGCAAGTGGCGCAGATCCGCGCCAACCTGTCCGATCGGGTGATCCGCGCGCCCTTTGCCGGCGTGCTGGGCATCCGCCAGGTCAGCCCGGGCGCGCTGGTGACGCCGGGAACGGTGATCGCGACCCTCGACGACATTTCGCGCGTCTATGTCGATTTCCCGGTGCCGGAAACGGAATTGGCCGAGGTGGCGCCGGGGCAGGCCGTCACCGGGCGCGTCGGCGCTTGGCCGGACCGGAGCTTCACCGGCACCGTGGACACGGTTTCGGCGCGGCTGGACAGCGCCACACGCGCCGCGACCGTGCGCGCCGATTTTCCCAATCCCGACCGGCTGCTCAAGCCCGGCATGCTGGTCGACGTCAGCCTGGTGCGTTCCACCCGCCAGGCGGTCGTGGTGCCGGAAATCGCCGTGCAGCAGGTGGGTGGCGAAACCTTCGTCTGGCGGATCGGCGGCGACGGCAAGGTCGGGAAGGCCGATGTCGTGGTGGGCGGGCGGATCCCCGGCAAGGTCATGCTGCAGTCCGGCCTGAAGCCGGGCGAGCGGATCGTGGTCGAGGGCACCGGCAAGCTGCAGCCGGGGATGGCGGTGACGACCGATGCCAAGCCCGACGCCGGGGCGGCGCGCTAGGCCATGCGGCTGTCCGATCTTTCGATCAAGCGGCCGGTGCTGGCCGTGGTGATGAGCCTGCTGCTGGTCGTGCTCGGCGTGATGTCGTTCCTGCGCCTGACCCTGCGCGAGCTGCCGGCGATCGACCCGCCGATCGTCTCGGTGCAGGTGGAATATCCGGGCGCCTCCGCCGGCGTGATCGAAACCCGGGTGACCAAACCGCTCGAAGACGCGCTGGCCGGCATCGAGGGCATCAACACCATCGATTCCAACAGCCAGAACGGCAGCTCGCGGATCAGCATCGAGTTCTACGCCAGCCGCGACATCGAGGCCGCGGCCAACGACGTCCGCAATGCGGTCAGCCGCGTGGCCGACCGCATGCCCGAGGAGGCGCGCCCGCCCGAGATCACCAAGGTCGAGGCCGATTCCGACGCGATCCTCTGGTTCAACCTGCGCTCGACCAGCATGGATCAGATGCAGATGTCGGACTACGCGCAGCGCTACCTGGTCGACCGTTTCTCCAGCCTGCAGGGCGTGGCCCGGGTCTTCCTCGGCGGCAGCCAGCGCTATGCCATGCGGATCTGGCTGGACGGCAACCGGCTTGCGGCGCGCGGGCTGACGCCGGCCGATGTCGAGCGCGCGCTGCGCGCGGAGAACGTCGAGCTGGGCGCCGGCCGGATCGAATCCACCGACCGCGATTTCATCCTGCGGGTGGCGCGCGACTACACCACGCCGGAAGCGTTCGCGCAGATGCCCCTGGGCAAGGGCAGCGACGGTTACGTGGTGCGGCTGGGCGACGTGGCGCGGGTGGCGTTGGAGTCGGCCGAGCGCCGCGCCTACTACCGCAGCAACGGCGAACCGGCGATGGGCATCGGCATCGTCAAGACCTCGACCGCCAACAGCCTCGAGGTGGCGGAGGAGGCCAGGGCCGCAGCCGACCGGATCCGCCCGACCCTGCCGGCCGGCACCGACATCTACGTCGCCTACGACAGCACCACCTTCATCTCCGCCTCGGTCGAACGCGTGTACGAGACCCTGGTGGAAGCCATCGCGCTGGTGCTGCTGGTGATCTGGCTGTTCCTCGGCAGCGTGCGCGCGGCGCTGATCCCGGCGGTGACGGTGCCGGTGTGCGTGATCGCCGCGTTCATCGCGCTGTACGCGTTCGGTTTCTCGATCAACCTGCTGACGCTGCTGGCATTGGTGCTGTGCATCGGGCTGGTGGTCGACGATGCCATCGTGGTGGTGGAGAACATCCAGCGCCGCGTCGATCTGGGCGAGCCGGCGCTGGTGGCCGCTAGGCGGGGCACCCACCAGGTCGGGTTCGCGGTGCTGGCGACCACGGCGGTGCTGATCGCGGTGTTCCTGCCGGTCGGGTTCCTGCAGGGCAATACCGGCCGGCTGTTCCGCGAACTGTCGGTGGCGATGGCGGCGGCGGTGGCGATCTCGGCCTTCGTCGCGCTGACCCTGACCCCCATGCTCGCCTCCAAGCTGCTGCGGCCGCACGTCGGCGTGCGCGCGGTGCATGAAAACCGCGTCAGCACATGGCTCAACGCCCGCTTCCTGCGGCTGGCCGACGGCTATCGGCGGGTGCTGGACCGTCACGTCCACCGGATCTGGCTGTTTGGCGCGCTGATGCTGGTGGCGCTGGTCGGCCTGCTGGCCCTGTTCAAGACGTTGCCCAGTGAACTGGCCCCCGCCGAAGACCGTGGCTCCTTCATGCTGATGATGGAAGGACCGGAAGGCGCAGGCTACGACTACACCGTTGCACAGATGAAGAAGGTCGAGGCCATCCTCGCCACCGAGACCGGTCCGGACAAACCCATCCTGCGCGCCAATCCGCGCGTGCCGGGCAGCTTCGGCGCCAGCGAGGAAATGCACACCGGGCGCGGCATGATCTTCCTGCAGCCCTGGGACAAGCGCGACAAGAGCACGGTGGAGCTGGCCAGCGAGCTGGAACGCAAGTTCACCGGCCTGACCGGCGTACGCGTGCGCACCATGGTCGGAGGCGGCCTGGTGCGCACCCGCGGCCAGCCGTTCCAGCTGGTGCTGGGCGGCCCCGACTACAAGGAGCTCGCGCAGTGGCGGGACATCATGCTGGCGAAGATGGCGGACAACCCCGGCTTCGTCGGCCCGGATTCCGACTACAAGGAAACCCGCCCGCAGATGCGCGTGGTGATCGACCGCCAGCGCGCCGCCGACCTCGGCGTGTCGGCGTCCGACATCGGGCAGGCGCTGCAGACCATGATGGGCGGGGTTCGCGCCACCACCTTCGTCGATGACGGCGAGGAGTACGACGTCATGCTGCAGTCCGACCGCGCCGGCCGCGATTCGGTGGCCGCGCTGGAGTCGCTGCAGGTGCACGGGCGCGATGGCCTGGTGCCGCTGTCCAACCTCGTCAGCCTGCACGAGATCGCCGAACCCGGCACGCTCAACCGCTTCAACCGGCTGCGCTCGATCACCCTGAGCGCGCGGCTGGCGCAAGGCTACCCGCTGGGCGAGGCGGTGGCCTGGGCGCAGCAGACGGCGCGGGAAAGCCTGCCCGACTATGCGCAGATCAGCTGGAAGGGCGAATCGCGCGAACTGCAGCAGTCGGGCAGTGAAGTGCTGGTGACATTCGCGCTGGCGCTGCTGATCGTCTACCTGGCGCTGGCGGCGCAGTTCGAGAGCTTCCTGCATCCGCTGGTGATCATGCTGACCGTGCCGCTGGGCGTGCTTGGTGCGCTGCTCGGATTGTGGATCACGAGCGGCACGATGAACCTGTTCTCCCAGATCGGCATCGTGATGCTGGTCGGCCTGGCGGCCAAGAACGGCATCCTGATCGTGGAGTTCGCCAACCAGCTGCGCGATGCCGGACGCAGCATCCACGAGGCCATCGTCGAGGCATCGGCGATCCGCCTGCGACCGATCCTGATGACATCGATCGCCACCGTGATGGGCGCGTTGCCGCTGGTCGTCTTCGGCGGCCCGGGCTCGGCCAGTCGCGCCACGATCGGGATAGTGATCGTGTTCGGTGTGTCCTTCTCGACCCTGCTGTCGCTGTTCGTGGTGCCGGCGTTCTATGCGCTGCTGGCAAAGTACACGCATTCGCCCGAGGCGTTGGCGCACGAGCTGGAGTCGCTGGAAGCGCAGACGCCGCAGGCGGGTGGGCACGCCTGAGCGTCACCTCGACGGCCCGTAAGGCCGGGCACCCCTTGCGTCGCGCAGGGACGAAGCCCGTTTCGATCCCTGAATGATTTCTGACTGTTCGCATGCGATGCGCATGATCGTGACTTCCGGCAGGGTGTTTTCTTGTTTTGGTGTATTACATTACTACCACACCAACAACGGAGAACGTCATGAACACCCAGACCCAAGCCCGCATCCGCAATCGCAGTGCCCTGATCCAGCGCCGGATCCGCGAAGCGGTCGAAACCTTCCTGCCCAATGCGGAGAGCGAGCGTGGTTTCGGCCTCGGCTTTGGCCGCAGCAGCGGTTATGCCACGACCCGCCACTATGTCACGGGTGCGCGCCCGCTGTTCCGCTGCCGCTGAACGCCGCCAGCGGTGCGTCCGGCCCGTTCCAGCGCGACCACTCGCGCGCCAGACGGTGGTCGAAGTACACATCCAGCGCGATGCCGGCGTAGCGGCGCAGCCCGCCGAACCGCATGCGCGCCGCGACCATCGCCGGATGGTTGTCGGTATAGCGGTCGATCCGGCGATGACGTTCAATCTCTGCGCGCACCGACAGCGGCCAGTCCAGCAACGCCGAAGGCCCGTGCACGAAATCCCCGAGCAGTTGTCCGAGGATGGCGTCGTCCGAATGGCGCGCCATCCACGCATGGGCGAGGTAGTTCATCGGCCCATGCTGCGCGGCAGCCGCGGCACCCGCTCACATGTGCTTGAACAGGATCATGAACGGCTGGCTGACCGTCAGGGTTTCCTGACGCTGCTTGAGCCGCACGATGCCGCGCCCGGTGTCGTCGCGAACGATGCCGGCGATGGCCTTCAGGTTGACGATGGTCGAGCGGTGGATCTGCTTGAACGTGTTGCCGTCCAGCCGCGGCAGCAATTCGCGCAGGGAACTGCGCAACAGGGCTTCGCCTTCGCGGGTGACGACCGTCGTGTATTTCTGATCGGCGCGGAAAAAAACGACGTCGTCGATCAGGATCAGCCGGGTTTCCCGACCCGCGCTGGCGGTGAGCCAGGTCAGCGGTTCCACGGTTGCGGCCTGCTTTGGCAACGCGCCCAGCGTGTCCAGCAGTGCAGCCAGCGCAGCCGCGTCCGGCAGCGCCTCGCGCGTCCGCAGACGGGCGACGGTGGCGTCCAGCCGATCGGGTTTCACCGGCTTGAGCAGATAATCGATGGCGCCACGATCGAAGGCATCGACGGCGTACTGGTCGTAGGCAGTGACGAACACGATCCGCGTGCGCGGGCTGGCTTCGGCGGCGGCGGCGGCGACCTCCAGCCCGGTCAGGCCAGGCATGCGGATGTCGAGGAAGGCCACGTCGGGCCGGTGCTCGGCAAGCGCATCCACTGCGCTGGCGCCGTCCTCGCATTCGGCGACGATCTGCAGCGCAGGCCAGGCGCGGGCAAGCTCGGATATCAGCGCTTGCCGCAACAGGGCTTCGTCCTCGGCCACGACGCAGGTGACGGTTTCATTCATGGGCGGGTGCTCCGGGCGCCGGGACGGTCAGGGTGGCGGCGACGCCGCGCGGGAAGTTGGCCGCCACCGACAGGGAGGCAGCGCCGTCGTAGTGCAAGCGCAGGCGTTCGCGCACGTTTCTCAGGCCGATCCCGGTGCCGCTGGTCTTGCCGTTGAAACCGTCGCCATCGTCGGCCACCGTCACCGCCACGCCGGCGTCGTCACGACGGGCGCGCAGCCAGATCGTGCCGCCGCCGGTGCGCGGTTCGAGGCCGTGCTTGATCGCGTTTTCCACCAGCGTCTGCAACATCATCGCCGGCAGCGGCGTTGCCCGCAGCGCTTCGGGGACATCGGTCTGCACGGCGAGACGATCGCCCATGCGGATCTTCAGGATTTCCAGATAGGCCAGCGCCCGTTCCAGCTCGGTGCCGAGCGTGGACATTTCCTCTTCGGCATCGGGCAGCGAGCGGCGCAGGTACTGGATCAGATGGCCGAGCATGGCTTCGGCGCGGACCGGATCGCTTCGGGTCAGCAGTTGCGCACTGGCGAGCGTGTTGTAGAGGAAGTGCGGCTCGACCTGGGCGGACAGCAGGTGCAATTTCGCCTCGCTGAGCTCCTTTTCGGTGGCGGTCTGCGCCGCGCTGGCCTGTTCGCTGCGGCGGCGTTCGCCGATCCGACGCGTGATCGCGCGCGAGATGGCTTCGGCATTCTCGAAGTTGGTGCCATCGTCGACCAGGAACCAGTCGCTCCACGCCGGACGCTCCGGCTCGCAGATCAGCGTCACTCGTCCGCTGTCACCGGCAGGCGTCACGGTGGCCTGCAGCAGATTGTGGCTGGGCGCGAACCACAGCAGCGGATTCCAGCGCCGCAGCGGCGGCTCGCCATAAAGCGGCGTGCGCGCCACCCGTGCCTTGACCTGCAGGCTGTCGCGCGCGCTGCGCACGTCACAGACGCCGGGCAGCTCGCGCACTGCGGCATCGACCAGGTCGAAGGCTTCGCCGGCTTCCAGCGGGATCTCGATCAGCCGCTTCTGGCGGTTGTCGAGGGTCTCGTCGTCGATCCTGCCGGCGATCAGGCGCACCCGATGCAGGTGCGAGATCGCCCCGGCGATGACCAGCCCCATGGTGAAGAATCCGAACAGCACCACCAGGGAGTTCCACTCGCCGATCAGCGGCAGGCTGGAGTACAGGGCAACGGCTGCCGTCACCGCCATTCCCCAGACGAAGCAGATGCGCAGCAGAAAGAATAGTCGCTTGAACATGGCGGTGGTCGACAGGGAGGGTGAGGGGAGTATGGCTACCGCCCGTCGGGATGGAAGCGAGGTTGCGATGAATGCGGTCACAGCCCGATGAAACCCCGCGCGGGAGCGCTAGACTGGTTGCCGAAGGAGGCCGAGATGGCCAGTGATGCGCGACCGATCCAGGCAGGCGAAGGCGCCATCGGCGTGTCGGGAGCAGTGCCGGAGGTATCCGCGTGGCGCGCCAGCCTGACCCGCATCCTCGTGTGTGTCGCACGCGAGGCCCTGCAGGGCGAGGAACTGGACGCGCTGCTGAAGGGCATTTGCGATTGCCTCGTGGCCGAGCTTCCGGTCCCGATCGCCAGCGTCATCCTGCTTGACGAAACGGGCGATCGGTTCATCCACTGGGTCTGTGCCGGCGAACTGATGCTGGATGAGACCCCGATCGCCAGCGGATGGCCGGTCACCCGCGGCGCGGCCGGCCGCTGCGCAAGGCTCGGGGTGCCGCAGCTGATCCGCGACGTCGCCACCGATCCCGACTACCTGGTCGGCAATCCGGAAGTGCGCAGCGAATACCTGGTGCCGATCCGCCACGGCAAGCGCCTGCACGGCGTCCTGAACATCGAAAGCCGCGACCCCCGGTTCTTCGATGCCGACACCTGTGCGGTGTTCGACGCGGTGGCCGATCTGGTGGCCGCGTCGATCCACTTCGCGCGGGTGGCCGAAGACCTGCAGCTTGCCAATCGCAAGCTGGAACAGCTGTCTATGATCGACGGGCTGACCGGGATCGCCAACCGACGCCGCTTTGATGCCCACCTGCAGACGCTGTGGGCGCGATCCGCGGGTGAGGGGCGCCCGCTGGCCCTGCTGATCGTGGATGCCGACCACTTCAAGGCGCTCAACGATTCCCTCGGCCACCTGCAGGGCGACGAATGCCTGCGCGAACTGGCGCGCATCTGCGATGCCCACGCCCATCGACCTGACGACCTTGCGGCCCGCTTCGGCGGCGAGGAACTGGTGCTGCTGCTGCCGGAGCGCACGCCGCAGGAGGCCGCGGCCAGCGCCGAATCCCTGCGCGCCGCCGTTGCCGCGCGCGGGTTGCCGCACCCGGCCTCGCCGGCGGCGGATCACGTCACCGTGAGCGTGGGCGGCGCCGTGCTGCATCCGCGGGTGGGTGACCGCGCCGAGGACCTGTTCGCCATGGCCGATCGCGCGCTCTACAGCGCCAAGGCGCAGGGGCGCAACCGGGTCGTGATGCTGGGCGATGCGGGAGGGTGAACCCTCGCGCCGGACTCAATCGGCGGCCGGGGTGTCCGCGGCGGCGTCCTTGAACCAGGCTTCCACCTTGCCCTTGACCTTGAGCGTCATCGGCATGCCGCGGCGATCCAGCGAGCGGCCGGCCTGCACGCGGATCCAGCCTTCGCTGATGCAGTATTCCTCGACGTTGGTGCGCTCGATGCCGTTGAAGCGGATGCCGATGCCGCGTTCGAGCAGCGCCTCGTCGTGGAACTTGCTGCGCGGATCGTTGGAGAGGCGGTCGGGCGGGGTGTCGGATTCGCTCATGGAAGGCGTCGCGTTGGAAAGCGACAGGATACCCGGATTGGCGCTCGCTACACTGCGCGGATGAGCCCGCCGCATCGTGACAATGCCCTTGCCGCCCTGCTGCAGCCGTTTTCCGACGGCGTCCTGCACTGGCCGCAGGCCGGCAAGGCGCTGTTCCTGCGCGCCCGCGATGGCATCGGCATGCGTGCGGCTTCCGGCTGCGATGTCGCCTGCACCCAGCCGTTCCGTCCGGAGGCGCTGCGGTTGGTGCGTTCCGGCTGCGATTTGATCGAGGAGGATGCGCTGCCCGAAGCCGCGTTCCCGCTGGTGTTGGTGCTGCCGCCGCGTCAGCGCGACGAGGCACGCGCGCTGCTGGCCAGGGCCTGTACCGCGGTCGCGCCGATGGGCTGCATCGTCGTCGCTGTCGCCAACGACGAGGGCGCGAAATCGCGCGAGGCCGATCTGAAGCAGTTGGCGGGCAGCGTTGCCGCGCAGGGCAAGCATCACTGCCGCACGTTCTGGACGCGCCCCAACGCCATGTTCGACAAGGCGCTGGTCGCGCAGTGGCGGCAACTGGACGCGCCGCGCCGGATCGCATCGGACGACGTGCCCGGCGGCGGCTTCCTGAGCCGCCCCGGCGTGTTCGCCTGGGATCGCGTCGATGCCGCTTCGCGCATGCTTTCCGCCGCCTTGCCGGACGACCTGCACGGCCGCGTGGCCGACTTCGGCGCGGGCTGGGGCTATCTGTCGATGCAGGCGCTGGCGCGCTGCCCGCGCATCGCCTCGCTCGATCTCTACGAGGCCGATGCGCGCGCGTTGGCGCAGGCGCGGCAGAATCTGGCCGGCGCCCGCGTGCCCGTCGCTTGCCACTGGTACGACGTCGAGCAGGGTGTGCCCGACCGCTTCGACGCCATCGTCTGCAACCCGCCGTTCCACGCGCTGGGGCGCGGCGAGCGTCCCGACATCGGCCGCGCCTTCATCACCGCCGCCGCTGCGGCCTTGAAGCCGGGCGGTCGGTTTTGGCTGGTCGCCAACCGCCACCTTCCCTACGAGGATGCGCTGGGTGCGGGCTTCACGCGGACGCGCATCGTCGTGCAGGACGGCGGCTTCAAGATCGTCGAGGCGGTGAAGGCATGAAGCTGGTCAAGCACATCGCCAACCTCGGCTACGGCAGCCGCAGGGACGTGCAGTGGATGTTCCGCGAAGGCCGCATCACCAATGCCGCCGGGGAGGTGCTGTACGCGGACGATCCGCTGGACCATGACGATGTGCGCATCGACGGCGAGCCGCTCGACCCGCCGCCGGGCCTGCTGCTGATGCTGCACAAGCCGACCGGCACCACCTGCTCGACCAGGGATCCGGGCCGGGTCGTGTTCGACCTGCTGCCGCCGCGCTACCGCCTGCGCAATCCGGCGCTTTCGACCGTGGGCCGGCTGGATCGCGACACCTCCGGCCTGCTGCTGCTGACCGACGACGGCCAGCTGCTGCACCGGATCATCGCGCCGAAGTCGAAGTTGCCCAAGGTCTACCTGGCGACGCTGGCGGACGACCTGCGCGGCGACGAGGCCGCTCTGTTCGCCAGCGGCACCCTGATGCTCGATGGCGAAAAGACGCCGCTGCTGCCGGCGCAACTGGAACCGCTGGCGGCCCGCCGCGCGCGCCTGACCCTGCACGAAGGCCGCTACCACCAGGTGCGGCGGATGTTCGCGGCGGTTGGCAACCACGTCGTCGCCCTGCACCGCGAGCGCATCGGTGGGCTGGCGCTGGACGACCTGCCGTCGGGCCAGTGGCGTGCGCTGGACGCAGTCCACCGCGAGGAATTGTTTGGCGACTGAGGCGTCACCGGAATTTTCACGAGGACCATGTCCGGAGTTGCTGCCGGATTCCGCATGACAGGACTACAACCAACCCGGATTCCGCGTCATGAATCGTAAACCGTTGCTCGTTTCCATTGCCCTTGCCTTGGGCATGACGGGTGCCCTGGCCTGGGCCAGCGACGCCCAGTGGTTCGCCTCGCGGCCCGTGGCGTCGGGTCCCGACAGCGCCGAAGTGTCTGCCCTCGCGGATCCCGTGGCTCCACACGGGTCTGCGTCCTGGCAGCCTGCGCGCTCCATTTCCCGTTACGGCGGCAGTCCGACCTTCGTCGGCAACGTGACGGCGGACGACGTGGGCGATCTTGATTCGTTCGGACGCAATGTCCACTGGTTGGGCACCAAGACCGTGGTGTTCGCCGCCTCGACCGATTGCGCCAGCATTCAGCGCAGCAATCCGGGCATGGCTTGCGCCCAGATTTCCTCCCCGTCCCGGGGGACGAACTTCGAGCTTCGCGATCTGGTGACCATCCGCTTGCCGGCTGAAGCCGCCAATTCGCTGGTGTGCCATTGGCTGAACGACAAGCATCAGGTCATTTTCTCTGACATCACGGGTCGCGGGGCGATCCCGACACCAGGGCTGGCGCGCTACGGCTACACCATCACCCTGCGCAGCGACGTGCTGCAGAACCCGCGCCTGATCAATCCGAAAACCGGGCAGCCGTTCGCGGGTGAGCTGACGACGGGATACATCCTGTATGAGGACAAGCCCTACGTGATCTTGCCGAACGTCTCGACTTCGACCTACGAAAGCGGCGCCACGACCTGCAGGGATGGCCTGGTCAGCAGGCAGATCCTGATGAACGTCTATGGGCTGGACGCGACGTCGGTCGACAAGATCATGGCATCGCCGATGGAGTTGAGCCTGAATGCAAAGGGCGCTTTCCAGAACGTCCTGGAGGCCACCTTCACCGCTGGCCTGCGGCTGGTCGGGGACTGACAGGGAATTGCGGGGCACTGCGGTTCGCGACCCCTTCGCGTGCCGCAGTGTCCGGCCTCAATCCCGGAAATTGTCGAACTGCAGCGGACGTTCGAACTCCTTGCCGCGCAGCAGCGCCATCACCGCCTGCAGGTCGTCGCGCTTCTTGCCCGTCACGCGCAGCTTGTCGCCGTTGATCTGGGCCTCGACCTTGAGCTTGGCGTCCTTGATCGCGCCCTGGATCTTCTTCGCCAGTTCGCGTTCGATGCCTTGCTTCACCGTGATCTTCTGGCGCGCACCGGCCAGGTTGGTCTCGATGTCGCCGAATTCGAGGCAGCGCACGTCGATCTTCCGCGCGATCAGCCGCGCGCGCAGGATGTCGGTCATCTGCTGCAGCTGGAACTCGCTGGGCGCCGACTGGGTGATGACGTTGTCCTCGCGCACGAAGCGGGCGTCCACGCCCTTGAAGTCGAAGCGGGTGGTCAGCTCGCGGCTGGCCTGGTCGACCGCGTTGGTGAGTTCGTGGGTATCCACTTCCGAAACGATGTCGAAGCTGGGCATGGCGAGAGGGGTGGGTTGCGGGGCGGGCAGGTTACCGCATGCGGGATCGATGGAGTCACCCGGGCTGAAATGGGCAGTTTCGTCGTCGTCGAACCTTGCCTGCTTCGGCGCGAGTGGCCGTGGGTAGGTGCGGAATTCGCTTGATTATCTGGGGGTAGAACACTTGTTTCGTACGATCTCCCCCACGACATTTCGACATTTCTTTGTAGAAAATCCAATTATCCGGATAAAACATGAGAATTGCTGCGCTGCGATTTGTAGCGCGCGCCGTGATGTGATGACATAGCGGTTTCCGATCAGCGGAGTGCCGCCATGGCCGAACTCAAGGAAGTGCGTGTCCCCGATATTGGCGGTCACGGCGATGTGCCGATCATCGAACTGCTGGTCAAGCCGGGCGACACGGTTGCCAGGGATCAGGGTCTGGCGACCATGGAGTCCGACAAGGCGACGATGGAAGTGCCGTCGCCATTCGACGGCGTGGTCAAGGAGCTCAGGGTCAAGCTGGGCGATACCGTCTCGGAAGGCGCGCTGGTGGCGATCATCGAGGTGGCCGAAGGCGCCGCCGTGCCGTCGCCCGAACCGCCCGCTCCCGCGCCGGCTCCTCCTGCCGCCGCACCCGCGTCGAAACCGGCGCCCGCCGCGCCGGTAGCGCCGGTAGCGCCGGAGTCCATGGTGGAAAGCGGCGCGCCGGTTCCCGCACTGGCGCCGGTGGCCGAACCCGGCCAGCCGGGCATCCCGCCGATGCGCTTCGAGGCCGACGCGGTGCTGCCGGCCAAGGTGCCCTACGCCAGCCCGGCGGTGCGGCTGTTCGCGCGCGAGCTGGGCGTGGACCTGATGCAGGTGACGGGCAGCGCGCGTGGCGGCAGGATTTCGAAGGAAGACGTGCAGCGCTACGTCAAGGCGGCGCTGTCCGGCGGCGCGGCACCGGTTGCGGTGGAGGGCGGTGGCGGCGGATTGAACCTGCTGCCGTGGCCGAAGGTGGATTTCGCCAAATTCGGGCCGGTGGAAAGCAAGCCGTTGTCGCGGATCCAGAAGATCTCCGGCGCCAATCTCGCGCGCAACTGGGCGATGATTCCGCACGTCACCCAGCACGACGAGGCCGACATCACCGCGCTGGAAGACCTGCGCGTTGCGCTGAACGGCGAGAACGCAAAGGCCATCGCGGCGGGCAAGGCCGGCAAGCTGACCATGCTCGCCTTCCTGATCAAGGCCTGCGTCGCCGCGCTGCAGAAGTACCCGACTTTCAATGCATCGCTGGACGGCGACAACCTCGTCCTCAAGCGTTACTTCCACATCGGCTTCGCCGCCGACACCCCGAATGGCTTGGTGGTGCCGGTGCTGCGCGATGCCGACCAGAAGGGCGTGATGCAGATCGCCGTCGAAATGGGCGAATTGGCCGCGCTGGCGCGTGAAGGCAAGCTCAAGCCGGAGCAGATGCAGGGTGGCTGCTTCACCATCAGCTCGCTGGGCGGGATCGGCGGCACCAAGTTCACCCCGATCATCAACGCGCCGGAGGTGGCGATCCTCGGCGTGTCCAGATCCGAGATGAAGCCGGTCTGGAACGGCGAGAAGTTCAAGCCGCGCCTGATGCTGCCGCTGTCCTTGAGCTATGACCATCGGGTGATCGACGGCGCCGCCGCGGCGCGCTTCACCAGCTACCTCGGGCAACTGCTGGCCGACCTGCGTCGGGCCATGCTGTAAGGAGAAGGCGCATGGCCGAATTCGAATGCAAGGTGCCCGACATCGGCAGCCACAGCGGCGTGCCGGTGATCGAATTGCTGGCGGCGGTGGGCGATGTCGTCGGCAAGGACCAGGGGCTGGTGACGCTGGAATCCGACAAGGCAACGATGGAAGTGCCGGCCGGCGCGGATGGCGTGCTCAAGGCCTTCAAGGTCAAGCTGGGCGATACCGTGTCGGAGGGCGCCGTCATCGCCGTGATCGAAAGCGCGACGACGGCTTCCGCGCCTGCGCCAGCCAAAACCGGAACGCCGCCGCCCGCCGCGCCCGCCGCAAAGGCGGAACCGGCAGCCCCGGCGCCGCAGGCCGCCACGTCCACGGGCCGCAAGGCCGACATCGAATGCGCCCTGGTGGTGATCGGCGCCGGCCCCGGCGGCTATACGGCGGCGTTCCGCGCGGCCGACCTGGGGTTGGAGACGGTGCTCGTCGAACGCTACGCAACCCTCGGCGGCGTCTGCCTCAACGTCGGCTGCATTCCGTCGAAGGCGCTGCTGCACGCGGCCGACGTGATCGAGCAGGCCGCGCACGCCGGCGCCTACGGCGTCGATTTCGGCAAGCCGAAGATCCACATCGACAAGCTGCGCGGGTACAAGGAAAACGTCGTCGGCCAGCTCACCAAGGGCCTCGCCGGCATGGCGAAGCAGCGCAAGGTGCGGGTGGTGCAGGGGACGGCGAAGTTCGTCTCCGCCAACGAGCTGGAAATTGCCGATGCTGACGGCAAGACGCAGCTGCTGCGCTTCGCCCAGTGCATCATCGCGGCCGGCTCGCAGGCGGTGAAGCTGCCGATGTTCCCGTGGGACGACCCGCGCATCATGGATTCCACCGACGCGCTGGATCTGGCCGAGGTGCCGAAGAAACTGCTGGTCGTCGGCGGCGGCATCATCGGGCTGGAGATGGCCACGGTCTATCGCGCGCTGGGCGCGGACGTCACCGTGGTCGAGTTCATGCCGCAGCTGATCCCCGGCGCCGATGCCGATCTGGTCAAGCCGCTGACCGAGCGGTTGAAGAAGCAGGGCGTGGCCATCCATCTCAAGACCAAGGTGGTCGAGGCCAAGGCACAGAAGAACGGCATCGCCTGCGCGTTCGAGGGCGACAGCGTTCCCGAGGGCAAGCTGTACGACCGCGTGCTGGTGGCGGTGGGGCGCAGCGCCAACGGCGGCAAGCTCGCGGCCGACAAGGCCGGCGTGGCGGTCGGCGAGCGCGGGCTGATTCCGGTGGACGCGCAGATGCGCACCAACGTGCCGCACATCTTCGCCATCGGCGATCTGGTCGGCCAGCCGATGCTGGCGCACAAGGCCACCCACGAGGCCAAGCTGGCGGCGGAAGTCGCGGCCGGGCACAAGAAGGAATGGGTGGCGCGGGTGATCCCGTCGGTGGCCTATACCGATCCGGAAATCGCTTGGGTGGGTGTGAGTGAAACCGAGGCCAAGGCCAAGGGTCTGAAGGTCGGCGTCGGCAAGTTCCCGTGGGCGGCATCGGGCCGTGCCATCGGCATCGCCCGCACCGAAGGCTTCACCAAGCTGATCTTCGATGAAGCCAGCCACCGGGTGATCGGCGGCGGGATAGTGGGGGTCCACGCCGGCGAGCTGATCTCGGAAGTCGCACTCGCCATCGAGATGGGCTGCGAAGTCGAGGACATCGGTCACACCATCCACCCGCATCCGACTTTGGGTGAATCGGTGGCGATGGCGGCGGAAGTCTTCGATGGCAGTGTCACTGACTTGTACATCCCGAAAAAGCGCTGATCGCTATCTTGTTCGTGCCAGACGTGTCGGCTGGATGGAGGGTGTCAGCGGATTTCGCCTAGACCGGCATGGTCGTTGATCTGTTAGGGCTTACCCGGCTTGGCTGCAGGCGCAGCAGTGGGAGGCGCGAGAGGCGCGGGAGGCGTCTGGGGCAGCGCCGGCCGAGGAGTAATTGGGCCGTAAATGCAGGTGACGGCACCGCTGGTAAGAACGACGCTGTAACGCAGATCGCAGTTCACCGCCGCGAAAATGACGGGCAACTGCTCATTTCCCCAGCGGTCAGGAAGGAACACCACCTTCTGCCCCGCCTTGCAGGAAGCGGCCACATCGTCATGTTGCCACTGCTGCACCTCGCACAGGTCCGCCTGATTGATGGTTTCGCTCTCGCTCTTGGGCTCGGTCGGGGCTGACTGTGGCGCTGGTGCACTTTGCTGTGTGCATCCAACCATCAGGCAAGCTACAAACGCACCAATGACCGCTTTCTGCATCGCTCCTCCGTGAAGTTTGATGTAAGGCCTCAATACCGGCAGTGCACCTAGCTCTACCGGATCCCGCTTCTACACCCAGAACATGAACGGACCGCCGCTCTGATCGTCAGACCGGTGTTGCTCGGTGCGCCGGGACTCTTCTCTGTCCTTTACCTGCACCACATCCACCGTTGCCGACAGGTCAAATCATCCCACGGTACGCGAGACGCTACGCGATGCGGCCGAACCGATGACCACGCGGGCGGTGGCCGTCGCCATTCTCAATGCGCGCGGCGTTACCGATGCCACTGCCCGCACGAACACGCAAATCACCGTGGCGACGATCCTCAATCGCCTGATCAAGGCCGGCCAGGTCGCGCGGGTCGGCTATGAAGGGCGTGCAGCCCTTTGGCAAGCCGCTCAGTCAGCAGTCACTGTCATGCGGCTGGCTGCGCCAGCTTGGTCGCGGCCCACTGATTGAGACTTACCCCCTGCTGTTCGGCCTCGCGCGCCAATCGCGCATGCACGCTGCGTGGCACGCGCACCAGGAACTTGCCGCTGTAATGCGAAACTGGCGTAGCGACACTGGGCTTGGGGATGACGCGACCTGCCGCTTGGGCGGCTTGCAGCCAGGCTGCAATGGCGTCTTGCGCCTCTCGGGCGGCATCAGCCTCGGTTTCGCCCCACGCCGAGCACCCCGGCAAATCCGGTGCTTCGGCGATGAAACCTTCGTCTTCATCCGACCAAAAGATGTTGAGCGGGTAGCGGTTCATGCGAGGTCTCCGTATTTTTCGATCATCGCGATCAGTTGCCGCGCCTGATACGGCGGGATGAAGCCATTTCGATTCTGGAAATTCAGGCCGATCAGTTCGCCGGTGCGTTGATAGGCACGGTGTGAACCGGCTCCACCACCATGCACAAAGCCCAATTGCTCCGCCGTTTTGCACGCATCGTCGAACCGCACTTGCTTTGGGTTGGCGAGAATGCTGGCAAGGCGCTTGGACTTTGTGCTCATGGCTCAATGATACCACATATGGTATCTCACAACGAGAGGCCCAATCAGGCAACGAGTCGCTCCACTCGCCGATGATTGCCCTGCCAGTAGCCGCAGAAACAGAACCTGTCACAGGACCTGTCACAGGCCGCTTACGAGGCTGGCATGCCGTTGCGATGTTCGCCCGACAGAGAAGACCACCGGACAGGTTGTGACAGTCGTTTTGTCACAAAAAAGCCCGCGACAGTGGCGGACTTCATTTGCGCAACATGTTGATATACAACAATAAATTGGTGGCTATGGGTGGAATCGAACCACCGACCTCGGGATTATGAGTCTCGCGCTCTAACCGTCTGAGCTACATAGCCATCGCCGAGCCCTCCATTGTCTTGCGTTGGCATGCGGACGTCAATTGCTCCCCTGGCGGCTTGCCACCGGTCGTTGCGGCTGGCAGAGTCGAAGCCAGTGGATTTCTGGAGTCCGCATCGTGATCGATCCGGACGGTTTTCGGCCCAACGTGGGCATCGTGCTGATGCACGAGGATGGACGGGTGTTCTGGGCACGCCGCGTGCGCCGGGATGGGTGGCAGTTCCCGCAGGGCGGGATCAACAGCGACGAGACGCCGCTGGAGGCCATGTATCGCGAGTTGCAGGAGGAAACCGGCCTGGTTCCGGAACAGGTGGAAGTGCTGGGCGCCACCCCCGGCTGGTTGCGCTATCGGCTGCCGGCCCACGCGGTGCGCCGCCACGAGCGGCTGGTGTGCATCGGCCAGAAGCAGGTCTGGTTCCTGTTGCGATTCCGCGGCCGGGAGGCGGATTTCCGGCTGGATTTGTCTGAGAAGCCCGAGTTCGACGATTGGCGCTGGGTCGATTTCTGGTACCCGCAGGAGCACGTGGTCGCCTTCAAGCGCGGCGTCTATACCCGCGCCCTGGCCCATCTGGCGCCGCTGGCGCGGGCGGTGGCCGGGACTGGCGCGGTGCCGGTTCCGGAAGGCGGCGAGATGCCGCCGCTGCGTCGTTACGTTCGCCGTTCCTGAAATTCCCTCGGGTGGAATCGAAGAAGTCTTCGTAAATCAACCATTTAATGCTTGATTGGAAGGGTGGTGGCGTCGTAGGCCGAGTCGACAGTCTGAACGGGAGCCGACCGTTTGTCGGTTGGATGTTGCATTGCAGCAATGAAGGAGTATGCTGCACTGCACAAACGGCAAGAACGCCGCTCAGCACCAACCCAAGGGAGCCAACCATGTACGACTACAACGAAACCTTCAGCAAGTCGGCCGCCCAGTTCGCGGACGTCGCTGCCAATGCCAATCGCCTCGCCCTCGAGAACGCCGAAAAGGTGTTCGGCCTGCACCTGGCCGCCCTCGAGAACAACGTCAATGCCACGTTCGCCTTCGCCAACGAGCTGATCGGCGTGCGTGACGCCGAAGGCCTGAAGGCCGTCTGGCCGAAGGGCATCCAGATCGCCCGCACCAACGTCGAGCGCAGCTTCGGCGCCACCCAGGAAGCCTTCGCCGACAGCGTGAAGACCTCCGAGGCCATCGGCGCGCTGGCCAAGGCCCAGTACGAGCAGGCCAGCTCGCAGGTCAAGGCGGAAGTCGCCAAGGCCGCCAAGGCTGCGTCCAAGTCGGGCAAGTAATCCCGACGGCGGGCCGTGCGGCCCGCCGGCAATGCGAAACCGGGGCCCGGCGGCTTGTGCTGCCGGGCCTTTCGTTTGCCGGTCGAAAGCATCGTTGCGTTGGCGCATCGATATGCTGCACTGGTGCGTTCAATAACAGTGCTAGAATGGCGGGCCTCGCGAGTATGCGGAATCATGAATCGTCCGCAGGTTCGTGAACCCTCGCGTCATGCCGGTTTCGGCGTGGGCTGGCAACGCCAGGATGGAGCTGGCCAGTCCCTTCCCGGATTTCCATTGATCACCCCATAGCCAAGGTCGTACGCAATGCCCGTTTCCGCATCCGATGCCAAGCCCAACGTCAGCAAGCGCTGGATCCTGATGCTGGTCGGCGTTGCCGTCGTGTTCGGCGGCGTGTTCCTCGCCAAGGCGATCTTCGCGAAGAAGACCAACGCCTTCTTCGACAACATGTCGCAGCCGGCGGTCACCATTTCCGCAGCCAATGCCAGCCGTCAGCGCTGGGGCAACGACAACGCGGCGGTAGGCACGCTGGTCGCCGTCAACGGCATCGACGTCACCGCCGAATCCGGCGGCGTGGTGCGTTCGATCGAATTCGATGCCGGCCAACCGGTGCGCGCGGGTGCGGTGCTGGTGCGCTTGAACACGGCCAATGAGCACGCAGTGCTGAAGGCGCTGGAAAGTTCGGCGAAGCTGGCGCAGATGCAGGCGCAGCGCTGGCAGGAACTGGGTCGCGACAAGCTGGTGTCGCTGGACGACGTGCAGACCCGGACGACCGCCGCCGCCACCGCGCGGGCGCAGGTCGAGGCGCAGCGCGCGCTGATTGCCCAGAAGACCGTGCGCGCACCGTTTGCCGGCGTGCTGGGCATTCGCCGCGTCAACCTCGGCCAGTACATCGCGCCGGGCACCGCTGTGGTCAGCCTGCAGCAGCTCGATCCGATCTTCGTCAACTTCACCCTGCCCGAGCAGATGGCCGGCAAGTTGCCCGAGGGCACCGCGGTCCAGGCCACGATCGATGCGCTGCCCGGCCAGGTGTTCCACGGCACGGTGACGGCGGTGGATCCGCAGGTGGATCCGTCCACCCGCAACTTCACCGCGCAGGCCACATTCGCCAATCCCGAAGGCGCGCTGCGTCCCGGCAGCTTCGCCCGGATCGGCTTCGACGTCGGCGGCGAGCGCGACGTGGTGGCGATTCCGCAGACCGCGGTCAGCTTCAATCCCTACGGCAACGCGGTGTTCGTGATCGGCAAGACCGCGCGCAAGCCGGGCGAGACCGACGCCAGGGGCAATGCGCTGACCGGCGACAAGCTGGTCGTCACCCAGCGCTTCATCAGGACCGGCGCGACGCGCGGCGATCTGATCGAGGTGCTTGAAGGCCTCAAGCCTGGCGAACAGGTGGTGACGTCCGGCCTGCTCAAGCTGCGCAACGGCACCGAGGTGCTGGTGGACAACACCGTGCAGCCTGCCGCCGACGCGCGGCCGGCGGTCGAAAACCGCTAGACGCAGGATCGTGGCCGGCAGTGCCGGCCATGCCGCGGGTCAGGCCCGCAACCCGGGCAATCTCAGGATCGGCAATGAAATTCACCGACATCTTCATCCGCAAGCCGGTGCTGGCGATCGTCGTCAGCCTGTTCATCCTGCTGTTCGGCCTGCGCGCCTTCGGCGAGTTGAACGTGCGCAAGTATCCGGAGATGCGCAACGCGGTGGTGACGGTGAGCACCACCTACTTCGGCGCCGACGCCAACCTGATCCAGGGCTTCATCACCACGCCGCTGGAAACCGCGATCGCCTCCGCCGAAGGCATCGACTACATGACGTCGAACAGCTCGGCGGGCATGAGCACGATCACCGCCTACATCCGGCTGGACAAGGATCCCAACGAGGCGCTGACCCAGATCTCGGCCAAGGTCAACAAGATGCGCGGCCAGCTGCCGCCGCAGTCGGAAGACCCGGTGATCGACCTGCAGCAGGGCGAAAGCATCGCCGCGATGTACATCGCGTTTTCCAGCGACACCCTCGACAACACCCAGATCACCGACTACCTGACCCGCGTGATCCAGCCGAAGCTGGTCGCGATCAACGGCATCCAGCGCGCCGAGATCCACGGCGCCGGCACCTTCGCCATGCGCATCTGGCTGAAGCCGGAAAAGATGGCGGCGCTCAAGGTCACCGCCGGCGACGTCAATCAGGCGTTGCAGTCGAACAACGTGCTTGCCGCGGTCGGTTCGACCAAGGGCCAGATGGTGGCGATCGACATGACCGCGCGCACCGACCTGCGCAGCGTCGAGGATTTCCGCAACATGGTGGTGCGCCAGCAGGATGGCGCGATCATCCGGCTTGGCGATGTCGCCGACGTCGTGCTGGGCTCGGAAAGCTATGGCAGCTCGGTCAGCGTCAACGGCAGCGATTCGGCCACCTTCATGGCGATCTACGTCGCCCCGGACGCCAACGCGCTGGACGTGATCAGGGACGTGCACCGGGTCTGGGACGGCGAAATCCTGCCGCAGCTGCCGCAGGGCTTGAACGCGGTGATCCCCTATGACAGCACCCAGGCGATCAACGACGCGATCAACGAGGTGATCCGCACGCTGATCGAAGCGCTTCTGATCGTGATCGTGGTGATCTACCTGTTCCTCGGCTCGCTGCGCAGCGTCCTGATTCCGGCGATCACCATCCCGCTGTCGCTGATCGGCGGCATGTTCCTGATGCTGCTGATGGGATTCACCATCAATCTGCTGACCTTGCTGTCGATGGTGCTTGCGATCGGCATCGTGGTGGACGACGCGATCATCGTGGTCGAGAACATCCATCGCCACATCGAGGAAGGCATGAAGCCGTTCGACGCCGCGATCCAGGGCGCCCGCGAGCTGGCCTGGCCGGTGGTGGCGATGACCACGACGTTGGTTGCCGTGTACCTGCCGATCGGCTTCCAGGGCGGCATGACCGGCATCCTGTTCACCGAATTCGCCTTCAGTCTCGCCGGCGCGGTGCTGCTGTCGGGCATCATCGCGCTCACCCTGACGCCGATGATGAGTTCGAAGATCCTGCGCCCGCACGCCGAGGGCCAGGGCGGCAAGTTCGAGGCCTGGCTGGATGCCCGTTTCGAGAAACTGCACAACGGCTACGAGCGGCTTCTGCATGGCGCGCTCAAGACCCGGTCGGTGATCGCCGCGTTCGGCCTGATCGTGCTCACCAGCTGCGTGTTCCTGTACATGACGGCGCCCAAGGAGCCGGCGCCGATCGAGGACGAGGGCTTCATCTTCGGCGTCGCCAGCGCCGACCCGGTGGCCACCCTCGATTACGTCGAACGCTACACCACCGAAATGGCGCGGCTGGTCAGGGAGGTTCCGGAAGTCGACAACTTCTTCCTGTTCAACGGCGGCTTTGGCGGCGGCGGTGGCGGCGCCAGCCCGAGCGCGATGGCGGGCTTCTCGCTCAAGCCCTGGACCGAGCGCTCGCGCTCGACCAACCAGGTCCTGCAGCAGGAGCTGCAGCCTCGCTTCGACCGGATTGCCGGGCTGAAGATGTTCGCCCTGGTGCCGCCGTCGTTGCCCAGCGCCGGCGGCGGCGCCTCGGGCGGCGAGTTCGTCATCGGCGGCGTCGGCAACCTGGAGCAACTCTCCGAACTCGCCGACCGGATCCTGCAGCGGGCGATGGCGAGCAAGCGATTCATCTTCCTCGACAAGGACCTGAAGCTCGACAAACCGCAGATCGAAGTCAACGTCGATCGCGACAAGGCGGCCATGCTCGGCATCGACATGCGCACACTGGCCTCGGACATGGCGTCGATGCTGGCCGGCGGCTATACCAACCTGTTCTCGATGCAGAACCGTTCCTACCGCGTGATCCCGCAGGTGCAGCGGAGCAGTCGTCTCAACGCCAGCGACCTCGACAACTACTACACCCGCACCCGCGACGGCCGGCTGATTCCGCTGTCGACGATCATCACGCTGAAGGAGAGCACCCAGCCGCAATCGCTCAAGCGCTTCCAGCAGCTCAATGCGGTGTCGATCACCTTCGCCCCGCGCCCCGGCGTGAGCAAGGGCGAGGCGCTGGCCATCCTCGACCAGGCCGCGGCCGAGATCCTGCCGCAGGGCTACAGCGTGGACTACGCCGGCGAGTCGCGGCAGTTCAAACACGAAGGTTCGGCCATGCTGTTGACGATGGGTCTGGCGCTGGTGGTGATCTTCCTCGTCCTCTCGGCCCAGTTCGAGAGCTTCCGCGACGCGCTGATCATGCTGCTCACGGTGCCGATGGCCATCTGCGGGGCGCTGCTGGCCTTGAACGTGCTGGCGCTGCTGTCGCAGATCCTGATGGCGATGGGGATCGAGGCGTTCCCCGGCATGAGCGTCAACATCTATACCCAGGTGGGTCTGGTGACGCTGGTGGGCGTGATCTCCAAGCACGGCATCCTGATCGTGGAGTTCGCCAACAAGCTGCAGATCAACGAGGGCATGGGCAAGCTCGAAGCCATCGAAACCGCCGCCGGCATCCGCCTGCGCCCGATCCTGATGACTACCGCCGCATTGGTGTTCGCGATGATCCCGCTGCTGATGGCGAAAGGTCCTGGCGCGGCCTCGCGCTTCTCGATGGGCGTGGTGATCGCCTCCGGCATGACCATCGGCACGCTGTTCACCCTGTTCGTGCTGCCGGCGTTCTACATGTTCCTGGCCCGCGACCACGCGCACGACCGCGAGCGCGGCGCGCTGCCGCACGCGCAGGACGCCAACGGTGGCCACTCCGACACGGGGGTCGTGCCCGCCCACGACTGATTGCAGCGGGGCGCGTCTACACGTGCTCCGGAACGTGCAGGTGTGCGGCCAGCATCGCCGGATCCGCACCCGGCGCATGTGGCAGTACGCCCCAGCAGGGCGCCGGCAGGCGTTCCCGCAGCATCCCGAGGTTGTCCTCGACCCGTTCCATCGCCGGATCCACGTGCGAGGCGATCCAGCCGGCCAAGGGCAGGCCGTCGGCGACGATCGCGCGTGCGCTGAGCAGGGCGTGGTTGAGGCAACCCAGCCGCAATCCGACCACCAGCACCACCGGCAGATCCAATGCGCGCGCCAGGTCGGCCTGCATCAGATCGCGCGACAGCGGCGCAGCCCAGCCGCCGACGCCTTCGACCACCAGTGCGTCGGCCTGCGCCAGCAGCCGGTCGCGCGCCGCGAGGATGGGCGCCAGCGTGACTTCCGTGCCGGCATCTTGCGCCGCCAGTTCCGGCGCCAGCGGGTGTTCGAACGCGAATGGATTGATGTCGGCATAGGAGATGCCGGGTGTTCCGGCCGCCCGCAGCGCCAGCGCGTCCTCGTTCTTCCAGCTGCTTTCGATCCACGCGCAGCCACTGGCCACCGGCTTCATCCCGGCCGCGCGCAGGCCGCGCCCACGCAGCACGTGCAGCAGCGCGCAACTGGCCAGGGTCTTGCCGATGCCGGTGTCGGTGCCGGTGACGTAGAACGTGATCACTGTCCTTTCTCTCTCCAGAATGCAAAGGCTCTCACCGCGCATTGCTACACTGCCGGCATGAGCTTCGTCTCCAGTCCGCTGACCGGCAGCAAGCCGGAACAATACGCGCAACTTGCGCAGCAGGCGCGCGCGCTGCTGCACGGCGAGCGCGATCGCATCGCCAACGCTGCCAACCTGTCGGCGCTGGTCTATCACGCGCTGCCGGACCTGAACTGGGCCGGCTTCTATTTCTTTGACGGCACCGAGCTGGTGGTCGGCCCGTTCCAGGGCTTGCCGGCCTGCGTCCGGATCCCGCTCGACAAGGGCGTGTGCGGCGCGGCGGCGCGCAGCCGGCAGACGCAGCGGGTCGAGGACGTGAACGCCTTCCACGGGCACGTCGCCTGCGATTCGGCCAGCCGCTCGGAATTGGTGGTGCCGCTGTACGACGGCGAAGCGCTGATCGGTGTGTTCGATCTCGACAGCCCGAAGCTGGCGCGATTCGACGCCGACGACCAGCGCGGTCTGGAGGCCGTCGCCGCCTGTTTCATGGAGGCCTTGCGATGAGCGGGAAGCTCCGCAACATCGGCCCGAAGTCGGCGGCCTGGCTGCGCCAGGTCGGCCTGCGCAGCCGCGAGGATCTGGCTGCGATCGGATCCGCCGCCGCTTACGTCAAGGTGCGCCGCGCCGGTTTCAGGCCCAGCTTGAACCTGCTGTATTCGCTCGAAGGCGCGTTGCTCGACTGCCACTGGCAGGACGTGCCGGAAGCGCGTCGCCAGGAACTGGCCGGCATCGTCGAAGCGGGCCTGGCGGCGTTGCCGCCTCCGCGCGGCCGTCCGGCTGCCGCGCCGGTGCAGACCATCCACCATGAAGATTCCGTGCCGCCAGAGCCGGATCTGTTCGACAATGAGCGCGGGGGCGATCAGGAATCCTGATCCGGGCTTGCCGCGAATCGGCTGCGCCTTCCGCGCAAATCCGATAGACTGACGTCGCTTCTGGTGATCCTTCGGCGATAGCCCGCCGCTGGATTGAAACGGGAAGCCGGTGACGGTGCGCCTTGCGCGCATCCATTCCGGCGCTGCCCCCGCAACGGTAAGCGC
>WBZO01000223.1_pt1 | contig 143043 bp, 132 predicted proteins | sample 5204261 | NCBI WGS metagenome assembly WBZO01 (sample SAMN12412400, study PRJNA552823) | activated sludge metagenome | isolation source: activated sludge from anammox sidestream of wastewater treatment plant... | place: USA: North Carolina | collected 2017-09 | reverse complement strand
TGGTAAAGTGCAAATTACGTTGAGCGAACATCATCCGCTCGCACCTCACGTGCAGCGCGCGTTCACCAATTGGTTACCGCGCGATGATTTGTCGCTTATTTTGGGCAAAATCTAGGTGACAGGTTTTGGTGCGATGTTTATTTGAGCTGTCTATAAGGTACCGCGCCGGCAATCTATTTGCGCCGGTAATTGTTCGCGGCGGCGATGGTTTGAAAATTGATGGCGGCGACCTGCGAGGCGGCGAGCGGCGGTTGTGGTGAAATCATCGAGACCGTTCGAGAAATCAAAAGACACCTGCTCTTGATATGAGGATAGGTGTCTTTTTCGTGGTGATGAAGCCGACCGATTTGCGTTACTTGCGCTGGGGCGGGGACGGCAAAGCCGTCCAGCCAGAAAAAGGCAGAGGCGTAGAAAACTGCTTGAGATTGCCGCAGAATCCCCAGCGTCAGGTGCACGCTTTGTTAGCCCGCTTTTGACTTTAAGACTCGCCTGCCTTTTTATGCAACTGCTGAATGTGGATGAATGGAATCTAAAACTTTCATTTCATCCTGTTGAGCAAAATATAAATCCCAGCGTAACTGTAAATTCATCCAAAAGTCAGGCGACATATCAAAGAATTTTGCCAAACGCAAAGCCGTGCTTGGTGTGATGCCCCTGCGACCATTCACGATTTCATTAATGCGCTGATAAGGTACATGAATATTATCCGCCAAATCTCTCTGGCTGATTCCCATGGGTTCTAAAAACTCTTCCAAAAGCATTTCGCCAGGATGAGTAGGTATGCGGTTGGTAGGAACGCGAACCATAATATGAACTCCTGCTTTTCTGGCTAGTGATAATCTACGATTTCAACTTGGTCGGGACCCAAATTAGTCCACACAAAACAAATACGATACTGGTCGTTGATACGGATGCTATATTGACCTTTTCTATCACCCGATAAGGCTTCAAGTTTATTGTTTGGCGGAATTCTCAACTCGTGCAAGGCGGTGACAGAATCTAATTGGTCTAATTTTCTAGCGGCAACTTTCCAAATCGAAGAAGGACATAATTTTCTTGCGGCTTTGGTGTTTTTCCCGTTGAAAATATCCTCCACTCCCGTATCCTTGAACGACTTTATCATGCCGTTATGTTAGCATGATATTCATGCTATTTCAAGTCTCAATAGGGCAAACGCATTAGAAATCACGCGTTGAGAATCCCATTATTCTCTCGGGAGATTCTGAATGCCGAAAAAATCCGAATTTTTGAACATACTGACAATTTCGTCGAAAAAATAGGCGTTTTCGAAATCCAAATGCGTTTGCCCTAAAGTCTCAATATTTTGCAAGGGCGCGCCAACGGCTTGCGTTACCTGCGTGTGGGCGGGCGTGAACAATGCTTGGGAGCAGGAAAAACTCGAAGCGTGGAAAATGCTTGAAAATGCCGCAGAATCCCACACGTCAGGTGCACGCTTTGTTAGCCCGCTTTTGGTTTGAAGAGACATTTGCTTATTGCCATTACCTTACACTTGTTTGCTGTATTAAAAACTCACGGGCTTCAACAAGCCAGGGATGGATTACTTTTAATTGATTACGTTGTTCCCATAAGTAATTCAAATATTCCAAAACTGCATTGTCCAACGATTCGTTCATTGCGGTTATTAGTCTGGCTAGATATGGTGGACTGCCATCTTGATCCCAAGCAATTTTATCAGCAAGAAATACCACTTTGTCTAATAATGACGGACTGGCTTTCAAGGTTGTATGACATCCAATGGCGCTGAGTACTTCTTTATCATTCACGCCAAATACTTTGCTTGCAAACACAACAGAGAGTTTTTGATGAATAATCATTGGGTATTGAAATTCTTCGGCTAAAACTTCCACAGATTGACTTTGGGCAAATTCGATCCGTTTTTCATTTGGTACTACTGCACTGATGTCGTGTAGATAACCTGCTTGTTCTGCCTTGATTGGGTTGCTTTCAAATTTTTCAGCCAACTCTTTTGCTTTACATGCAACAGCGGTGCAATGCTTTGCTGTTTTTGGGAAACCCGATAATTCTAAAAAGTGAGGCACATCATTAATAATTTTGCCTGTGTTTTTGAAGTTGCCAATATATTGATTGAGCATAACCACCTGAATGTAACTTTATTTTGGAGCGGCGGGCTAACTTGAGATTAAGCGTCATTTTGACGTATAATACTCGCCGGACGCGTTTTATGCGTCATCTTGACGCTGTATTGCTTATGTGCGTCAAGTATATCCCTGTGTCCCATTCTGTCAAGCATTTTTTTGCTTGCAGCAAAATTAGGCGAAGAAGATGGCACAACCACCAAAGCTCCTTGACAAGGTGCGCGAACTTTTGCGACTCAAACATTATTCGCCCAAAACCGAAGAATCCTATGTGAATTGGATTCGGCGATTTCTGCGTTTTCATAACCTGAAACATCCGCGCGAGATGGGTACGGCAGAAGTAGAAGCGTTTTTGTCACACTTGGCCGTGCAAGAAAAAGTTGCGGCTTCGACGCAAAATCAAGCGTTGAGCGCGCTTTTGTTTTTGTATCGCGAGGTCCTCGAAATCCCTTTGGACGAACGATTGCGCGTGGTGCGGGCGGAAAAGCCCGAACTCTTGCCGACAGTGTTGAGTAAGGAAGAAGTAACCGCGTTGCTGGCACAAATGTCTGGAATGACGGCTTTGATGGCGCGGTTGTTGTATGGCAGCGGTTTGCGTTTGACCGAATGTATCACCTTGCGCGTAAAAGATATTGACTTGAACCAATACCAGATTATTGTTCGTGCAGGCAAAGGCGAAAAAGACCGCGCCACACTTTTGCCTGCCAGCTTGCTCGAACCATTACGCGAGCATTTGGCTTGGCGCAAGGAATTGCATCAAACCGATGTCGCGCGCGGATATGGTTATGTATCTTTGCCTTTTGCGCTAGAGAGAAAATATCCCAACGCGCCGCGTGAATATCATTGGCAGTTTGCTTTTCCTTCCGAGCGCTTGGTCTATGATGCCAAATCCAAACACACCTATCGTTGGCATACGAGTCCAAGTACACTGCAACGTGCTGTGCGGGATGCCGCGCAGACCGCAAAAATCTCCAAATTGGTTGGACCTCATACCTTTCGTCATAGCTTCGCCACACATCTACTTGAAAATGGGTATGACATTCGCACCGTTCAAGAATTGCTTGGACACAAAGATGTCCGTACTACAATGATTTACACCCACGTCTTGAATCGCGGGCCAAAAGGTGTTCGCAGTCCGCTCGACGGCTGAATGGACGAATTCCGTATGAGGATTGAGCGCGCTGAAAAGACGACGCTTGCGAAATTTCGCAAGCGTCGTCTTGTTCAACCGTTGTATTGTTCGTCCGTAACGTTCTCCATCCACTGCGTCGCCTTGCCGTCCAATTTTTTCGCAATCGCAATGTGCGTCATTGCCGTTGTCGTCGTCGCCCCGTGTCAATGTTTTTCGCCCGGTGGAAACCCGATTACATCGCCCAGAAAAATTTTTTCATTTGGACCGCCCAATCTTTTTGTTTTCCATTTTTGATTTCCTCCGCGAAACGTCGCCCATTTCATGTGTTTCACTTGCGCCAGTAATTGTTCGCGGCGGCAATCGTTTGAAAATTGATGGCGACGACCTGCGAGGCGGCGGTTAACGCTTTGGCGTCTTCGGCATATTCGGGGCGCAGCCGCTTGAGCACTTCGACATCCGGCTGCGTATATTTGACGCCGCGTCGGCTGAGCGTGATCGCGAGTTCAAAGCCCGCTTGCGGCGTGTCGGTAATGAGCGTGGTGAGCCATAAATCTGTCATGGTGAAATCCTTTCGGTCGAGCGCTGAGGCAATGGATTCGCAAGCTTGATTTGTCGCGGCGATACGCCTTGCCCAAGCGCCGGTTGACCATCCAACGTTTTTATTTGATTGCGCGCGTTACGCGCGCGCGGTCCTGAAAATAACTTGCGCCGCGCCGAGGCGCGAGTTCCGCCGCGCGGCAAGCCATCCGATTTTTGAAACGGAAAAAATGGATGCGGCACAAGCTGCCCGCATCCATTCCACGTTCGGTCGTTCAAACTGTGACGCGCGGCAGTCTACGCCGCCGGACGTCCGATTTGCACGCGCCAGATTTGGGGACCCTGTTCCAGATATTCCCAAGTGAATTTGCCCGGCATCTCGCTCGCGAATTGATAGTACAGCGGTTTGGGGTCATGGTCGTTCAACAAGATAAAACTTTCGCCCGCGCCGAGACTTTCAAACGTCTGAAAAATCGTCGGGTGTTTTTGCGGCGGCGGAATGACGCGTACGTCAAGCGTCGTTTTTGCATTTTCGCTCATTTTGGAACTCCTTTGGTTTATGATATTGGAACCGCGCTTGCTATGCGGCAAGATACCTCAAAATTTATGTTTTGTCTTTGCGGCAGCGCAAAGAAGAAAAACCAAACGTTATGTCAGCGCATTTTTTTCCGCCAAACTTTTTAGCAGCATATGAAAATAAATCAGTCCACCGTACGCTTGCCAGGGCTGGATGGCGCGATGGACGGCGGCGTAATCCAATTTTTCGGGCAAGCCGAGCCAGCGCTGCAAATGATTGCGCGCGCCCACGTCGTCCGCCGGAAAAATATGCGTGCGTCCGAATCCGCGCAGCAGACAGTATTCCGCCGTCCAGCGTCCCACGCCTTTTAATTCGCACAAGCGCGCGATGGCGCTCGCGTCGTCCAGCGCGTCGAGCGTTTCGAGGTCGAGTTCGCCGCGCACGATGGCTTGCGCGAGCCCCGTGATATAGCGCGCTTTTTGATAGCTGAACTGCATCGCGCGCAATGTCTCAATGTCCGCGTGCGCCAATTCTTGCGGACGCGGAAACGCGTAATGCGTTCCGTCCGCGTCGGCGAATGTCAGCCCGTACCGCTCCGTCAGCCGATTGAGCAAACGAATGCCCATCGTCAGCGTGAACTGTTGGCACGTAATCGCGTTGACGAGCGCTTCAAAAGGCGAAGCGAGGCGCGGCGGTTTGAAACCGCGAAATTGCCGCGCTACCGGCTTGAGTTTGGCGTCGCGCGCGGCAAAGCGATAAAAAGCGCCGAGCTGCAAATGGATGCCGAGCAAACGCTCCAGCGCCGCGGCGGTCTGAAGTTTGATGCCGCGGCCTGACGCGTGATAATGGACGACCACGCGCAAGCGCGGCGCGGCGGGCGCGCCAATTTGCGTCGCCGCGATTTCAAACGGTTCGCCATCGGCGGCGACGAGGACGCGGCGATACGTTTCGCCGTCCCAACGATCAACCAGATTATCGGGGCGGCGTCGCAGCGTCCAGACGGTGAGGTCGAGCCGAAAGGGCGGAACGGGCGCGAGGGTTAAAGCGAGCTGTTTCAATTCAAGCGTTAAAGGCGGACAAACGGAGCGCAGTTTCAAACGTTTCGCGCGTCGCCTCGTAGCAGCTTTCGCCGCAGCACGGCAGCTTGCCGACCGAGAGAATTTTTCCGTCGTGAATTTTGGGATACGCGATTTTGTGGCGGAGTTTGGCGCCGTCGCTCAACATGATGGTGGGCGTGCCGCGCACATTGTATTGTTCTTTGCCGAGGCGCCCTTCTTCCAACACGGCGGCGCGCGTGCGCGCGTCGTCGAAATCGCGGACAAAGCGCTCCAGATCGAGATTCGCTTCGCGCGCGAGGTCTAACATGACCTCGCGCTGTCCGATATTGCGTCCTTCGGCAAAAAACGCGCGGCGGATTCGCAAATCGAATTCATGCCCAATCGTTTCGCCCTGCTGCATGGCGCACCATGCTGCATCGAAAGCGGGCAGCGTGGTCGTGGGCCATTCGCTGCCGAACGGTTTGAAAACCGCTTCCGGTTCTTGCAGCGCCGCCAACCAGATTTCCAATTCCAACTCGACGTGGTCCGGCGGACCGCTGCCGTAAATTTCCAGCGGAAACGCGCGCTGGCGCAAGCGCACGCGGCCCGCGTATTCGGGCGCAATTTTTTGCAGGCGCACGGCCGCAACATAGCACCACGGTCAATAGTATTCCGCCCACTCCCACAATTCGGGCAAATTTTTTTCAGACATGATTTATTTCTCGCTGCGCTGCAAACCGCACGCGGTAAAAAATTCGGCGCGCAAATTGCCGTCGTCGGCGTAATGACCGCGCCAGACGGTGGTGCGCGTTTTGGGCGAAAGCTCGCGCACGCCGCGCATCTCCATACACAAATGATGCGCTTCGAGAAAGACCGCCACGCCGTGCGGATGCAGCATCGTATCGAGCGTATCCGCGATTTGTTGACCGATGCGTTCTTGGACAGAGAAACGTTTGGCAAAGAGGCGCACGAGGCGCGTCAATTTAGAAATGCCAATGATATTTTCGTGCGCGATATAACCCACGTACGCCATGCCATAAAACGGCAGCGCGTGATGTTCGCACAGCGCGAAAAAGGGGATAGGTCCTTCAATCACTTGACTCAAGCGGCAGTCCGGCTCGCCGCGACATTCCGTGTCAAACACACGCAACAATTTCGGATCGCCGTCGTATCCTTCGGTGGCGTCAAAGAGCGCTTTGATGAAACGGCGCGGCGTGTCTTGGGTCGCGGGCGTATTCAAATCCAAACCGAATGCCGAAAAAATTTCTGCCGCGTATCCTTCAAACTTTTGATACTGTTCGTCCGAGATTTGGCGCAACTTTAATTTCATTGCGTTTTGATATTCAAGATCGTCCGGGTCGTCGTGGATGTTCATTTATTATTTCCCTTTATGTTTCGATAGTCGTTTGCCCAAAAGAAATACGAGCGCGCGATGGGGGTCGGCTGCGCGGCGCGACGTCATGGGCGCAAAAAAACGCTCGGTCAATCTCTGGCGTGTATTAGAGCTGTTCACAAGACCGCTATCGCAATGTCCGTAATGGCAAGTCGCCGCGCGAGTTCAAGGAATCAGTTTGTGCGTCGGCGCCCATTTGAGCGTCGTTCGGGCGCGCTGCGCGCTGCAGCGCCAGGACGGCGGACATGGGACGGTCGCGTCGCGTTTGGGTCTGGGGACGCCGATGGAATCCGCGAGCCGGTCGAGATATTCGCCATTGCGGAGCGGTTCGTCGGTAACGTTGAAAATAGAGCCGGCGGGCGCGTTCTCGATGGCGGCGGCGAACGCGGCGGCAATGTCCGCGACATGAATCAGCGACACGAAATTGCCGCCGTCGCAGGGAACGATTTGGCTGCCCTGTCGCAGTTCCGCGAGAACATGCTCTTGCGCGGTATCCGGACCTACGAAATTCGCGCCGCGCAAAATGCACCATTGCAATCGCTCAGGCGGCGTGTCCCGTATCAGCTGTTCCATCGTATTTACCGGATTTGTCACCTGACCGCGACGCGGCGTCGTATCGAGCGGCAGCTCTTCGGTAATCCATTCGTCGCCGTGATCGGGATACGCCATCGTGATGCTCTGCTGCAGATAACGTTTCACTTGGGCTTGGAGCGCCGCGTCGAGTAATTTTCTAACGCCGTCCGTTCGCAAGCGCGTATTGGCGTCCCAGGCGTCGGACGCGGTGAAATCGCGCGGAATGGAGGTCGCAATGTGCGCCGCGACGTCGCAACCTTGAAGCTGCGCCGCCAATTCGTGCGCGCTGATGGCGAGCAAATCACATTCCACAATTTCAACCGTTGGGGGTAATACCGCACGCGCTTTGGCGGTGGAACGCGCTAACGCGCGCACGTCATATCCTTTTTGTACAAGCAGCGGCGCGAGCGCGCGTCCCAGAACGCCAGTGGGCCCGACTAGGGCGATTCGCATAGAGTTCTCCTCTTTAATTTAACGCTGAAAGACGCGATGGACTTGCGGCATGCCGGTTTTGTGGCAGTCGGTTCTAGCGGTCAAAATCGCCGGAATCTTCCGGTTGGTACAAAACTTTTTCAACGCGCAGACGACGCGTGCCCGCCGGAACTTTCCACTCGAACAGGTCGCCCACTTTGTACCCCAACATGGCAGTGCCAATCGGCGCAAAGATAGAAATTTTTCCTTTGGCGAGGTCGGCGTCGTCGGGAAAAACCAGCGTGTACACTTCTTTTTCTTTGGTGTCTATATCTTGGAGCTGCACCACCGAATTCATCGTAATCACGTCGTTCGGAATATCTTGCGGCGCTACCACTGTGGCGCGCGCGATTTCCGTTTCGAGAACTTTGAGATATTCGCTCTTGCGATATTCGGTGAATTGCGCTTTCGAAATCAGTTTTTGCAAACGCTCAAGGTCGAATGCGGTAATATAGATGGGTTTGTTTTCCATAGCGTCCTTTTTGTTTTGAGGTTGATGAACGGCAGAATTTTGACCTGACGATGGCGCGCCTTTTTAGGGCGGCACGCGCTTGCGAGCGCAAATTCTTTTCTGCAAGTATATCCTCGTGTTCTATTCTGTCAAACACTTTTTTGGGGCGCGCGAAAAAGTTTGACTAAATTTTTATAGAGCGCGGCGGATAATTGTGGTATGGTAAGAACAGCCAAAAAATTCCGTTTCTGTAACTTGGCTCTTGGGGTTTCAAAAGTCGGGAGGCACTCGGCATGAACCGCGATTTTAGCGAAGCGCTTGACGCCGCCATTACCGGGAATCGTTTGAATCGGACCGCCAGCAAAAAGCTGCAGCGCTGGCTCAATAAAATTTTCCTCGAAGGTCCCCTTCGTCCGCTCAAAAATTTTGCCAACGGCAGTTGGTTGGAGCATCCCCTGCATCCGCTCTTGACGGATGTGCCTGTCGGCGCGTGGACGGTCACGCTCCTGCTCTATCTCGTCGCGCTCTTGTTTGGAATGAATGGTTTGGGCATCGCCATTGCGCTCGCGATGGGTTTGGGCATTCTCGCCGCGCTCGCCGCGATTGCGACGGGGTTCATGGATTGGATGGACGTGGACCCAACCGAGTTGGCGGTGGGCTTTACGCACGCGGTGGTCAACAGTTTTGGCACGCTGCTCTTTATCGTCGCGTTGGCGATGCTCTGGAGCGCGCAGTGGCAGCCGAGCGTGGCGAATTTTATTCCCGCGTTGGTGGGTTATTTTGTCATCGCCGGCGGCGCGTATCTCGGCGGCACGCTCGTCTTTCGTTTCGGCACGATGATCAATCGCAACGCCTATCGCAGCGGGCCCAAAGAATTTACGCCGGTGGTCGCCTTTGAAGCTTTGGCGGACAATAAACCGCAGCGTTTTGACGTCAAAGGGCAGCCGGTTTTATTGGTGCGGCATGGGCAGCGCGTGTATGCGATTGGCGCGGTCTGTTCGCATTATGGCGCGCCGCTTGAACAAGGCACGGTGCGCGATTCCACCATCGAATGTCCGTGGCACTATTCGCGCTTTTCGTTAGAGGACGGCAGCGTAAAAACCGGACCCGCCACCGCGCCCGTCCCGTTGTACGAGACGGATGTCAAAGACGACAAAATCTGGGTTCGGGCGCTGCGTTTGACGGAAACCGTCACGCAGCATTAAACAGTTGGCAAGTTAATTTGCCGTCATGTTTTGAGACGAATAGTAATTCGCCGCGAAAAGTTCGCGGCAGCAAGATCGTAAAACGCCCTTGCGGGCTTTGTGTTCTTGCTGCCGCGATTTTTAATCGCTTGCCAGCTTTGCGATGATTCGGAATCACCGCTGATGCTTCCGAACCAACTCGTCAAATTCGCCGAGCAGCTTGACCAATTGATGCGCTTCCGGGACCGACGAATGATAATCGTATTGGCGCAGCGCCATTGTCCCGACTTGGCTGTCGGCGGGCAGGGCGTTCGTCGCGACCGCGCGCCGCGCGTTAGGCAGAAAAATCGTTTGCAGCCACAATTCAAACGTCGGCGCGTCGAGATACGTACGCGCGGCGCCGCGCGCGTATTCGGCTTGCAGGTCCGGCGGATTCTCGCTCCAATAGCCGATGCGCCGCAGCTCTGCCTCAATCTCGTCCAGTTTGCGCGCTAGTTCGGAATTCATCGTGGGTTTGCGCTCGTTCTCTGCGCTTGCGCCGCGTTCTCTCTGGCAATCAACGCATTTTTTTCCGCGAGGATATATTCCAACGGATTGACCTTTTTGTCATTTGAAAATATCGCGCACGCCGCGTTACGAATGACGCATCCCAATCGGGCGCGCCTGTACAATCACAAATTCCCCGTTCGTCAGAGTCCACTCGATATCTTGCGGCGCTTGGAAAAACGTTTGCACGCGCTGCCCGAGCGCGGCGAGTTCCGCGATTTGCGCGTCGGTGAGCGAAGCCATTTCGGCTTGCGCTTCCGGCATGACCTCTTCTTCCACGTGACCGTCGTCGCCGACGACGAGGCGTATCGCCTGTTCCACTTGAGTGCGGTCGGTGATTTCGTTTTTGGTTTTGTCAAAGATAAATTCGTCGGGATGAAAGCGTCCGTTCATCACCGGCATGCCCAAACCGAAAACCGATTTGATTTCCATTTCGTCGGGATCGCCCGTGATCGGATGCTCGGTTAAAATCACGCCCGCGCTGTCCGCGTGCACCATCGGTTGAATGAGAATGGCGAACGCGGGTTCGGTCTGGACGATTTTTTTGCGCCAGCGATAATAGATGGCGCGCGAATTCCAGAGCGCCGCCCACGCGCGCGCAATCGCGCCCGCGATTTCGTCCATGCCGACGAGGCCCAAATACGCGCGCGTGACGCCCGCGCCGAACGAGGTCGCCAAATCGTCGGTCGCGGTGGAGGAACGCGCAATGAGCGACGCGCGTTCGCTTGCGCTCAACGCCGCGAGCGCGGTTTCCACTTCGGCGCGCAGCGCGGCGGGCAGCGGCTGCGCCCCAATCCATTCGCGGATTTCCGTCGCGGAACCTTCCAATTCGGCGGGGTCGTTGATTACGTCGTCGGTCAAGCGCGCGGCGATTTTTTCGCGCAGCGGCGCAATGAACGGCGGATACGCTTCCGCCGTAATGACAAACCCGTTCGGCACGCGGAAACCCGCGCGCCGCAATTCGCCGAGCGCGGCGGCTTTGACGCCGACGCGGGCGCTATTTTCAAAACTGCATTGATCGAGCGTGAGAATATGTGACATGAGATAAAAAGAAAGCGGCGGTCCGTTTTACGCCGCGCGTAACGCGGACCGCGCGGTTACTCGTTCGGATTCGTCATGAGTTTGACGTAAATCTCTTCGAGCGCGGATTCTTGGACGGATAAATCAACGAGCGTCCAACCGTGAGCGGAAATTTTTTCGAGCATGGCGGCGATGGCGTCAACGTTGTGCGTGTGAAACAGATAGTTGCCGTCGCGCTGCGGATAGTCGAGCGTTTCGGCGGCGTGAAAAACGATTTGAAATTCGCGTTTGCCCAGATTCGCGCGAATCGTTTCCATGGTATCAAAGACGAGCAGTTTGCCGTTTTTGATAATGGCGACGCGGTCGCACACCGATTCGACGTGAAACAAATTGTGCGCGCTGAGCAAAATCGTTTTTTCGGAATGGCGCAGCGCCTTGAGATATTGGAGGATAAAGAACGACGTGAGCGGATCGAGACCCGAATTTGGTTCGTCCAAAATCAAGAGCAGCGGGTCGTGCAGCAGCGCGCGCGCGATGGCGACTTTGCGCTTCATGCCTTTCGAGTATTCGCCGATGAGTTTATCCGGGTCTTGCAATTGCAGCGAGCCGAGCAATTCGTCAATGCGTTGGCGCGTGCGCGCGCGCGGCATCGCGTACAGTTCCGCGAAAAAGGACAGATACTGCCGCGCGCTCAGGTTTTCGTACAACGGACTCTCTTCGGGCAGATAACCGATTTGGCGTTTTAGCGCGACGCCGTGCTTTTGAATGTCGCGCCCATTGATATAGACTGTGCCGAGCGTCGGCGCAATCAAACCCGCAATCATTTTGAGCGTGGTGCTTTTGCCCGCGCCATTGTGACCGATGATGCCGATAATTTCGCCCGCTTGAACGCGGAATTCCAAATCGTGGACGGCGGTAAAGTTGTGGTATTGTTTCGTTACGTGGTCGAGATGAATCATAAGGCGTTGCGCTATGTATTGTAAAGGGAACTCGGCATGAGACAAATTTGGACCATTGCCGCGCGCGAAGTATTTCGCGTGCGGCGGCGTTTTAGCGGCGGCGTTTCGCCGCTGTTGGTTTTGCTGCTGCTCGGCGCGCTGGGCTTGCTCGGTTTTTTGCTGCGCGATCATGTGACGCTCGGTTACGGTTTGTATCGCGTCGGCGTGATGGGCGACGCGGCGGAAATCCACGACGCGCGTTTTGTCGTGACGCCGGTGAACGCGTCGAACGCGCAAACGCTGTTGGCGCAGCGCGCGGTGGATCTGGTCGTGGACGGCGACCAGGTTGTGACGCGCGCGGATGATAAATCGCAGTACGCGCTGGGCGCGTTGAAACGCTACCTGTCCAAACAGACGATTGTGGAACTCGCGGCGACGCAAGAAATGACGCGCGCGTTTCCTTTGCGCGTTCAGGTGTACGATATGGACGCGCCGCAGCAAGCGCCGCAAGAACCGTTCATCCCTTCGCTGCAAACGCCGCCGACGCCGTTCGGTCAGGTCATTACCGCGTTTTTGTACATCATGCCCTTGACGTTCATCAGTATTTTTTTTACCTCAAGTTTCATGGAAGAAAAAATCAAGCGGCGGCTCACGCTCTTGTTGTCCGCGCCGCTCACGCCGTTTCAAATCATCATGGGCAAGATGCTGCCGTACCTCGCGTTTGCCGTCGTCACGACGATGGGAATTGCATGGTTGACGGGCGCGCCAATGCTTTTGGCGGTGGCGATTTATCTGCCGACCTCGCTTTTTATCTTTGCGATCTATTTGATGGCGCCATTGTTTTATCGCACCTTTCAAGATACGACGTTTCTCTCGATGTTTGTGACGACCGTGACGGCGGTCTATTTGGTGTTTCCCGCCATGTTCGCGGATTATTCGGAATTGGCGTACATGTCGCCGTTGACGCTCGCGGTAAAAATGTATCGCGGCGAACCGTTCGGCATACAAGAATATCTGTTTCCGTCGCTGCCGCTGCTCTTGATTTTTGGCGTGACCGTGACGGTCGCTTCGCGCTTGCTGCACGAAGAATTTTTAATGTCCTATTACGGGCTCACGCGCAAATTCGCGGACGCACTGTATTGGATTATTGACCGTCGCAAGCCCGCGCGTTCGATCTTTTTGATGAGTTTCGCTTCGATTCCCGCCGTTTATTTGATGCAGTTGGTAATTTTGGCGGTGGCGTCCAATCTGCCGCTGCGCGCGCTGCTCATTGCGGCGCTGGTGGCTTCGGCGGCGCTGGAAGAAATCGTCAAGACGATGGGGATTGCGGTCTTGATTGAACGCGGCGAGACTCGTTCGCTGCGGCAAATCGTGTGGCTGGCGTTTTTGTCCGCGCTCGGTTTTTTGGTCGGCGAAAAATTATTGACGCTGGTTTCGGTGAGCGTCGTGTCGCAAGCGTACCTGTCGGCGGCGCTTTTTAGCGGCGGCTTTTTGCTCGTGCCGCTCGTCGCGCATTTTTTATTCACCGCCGTCGTCGTTTTGCTGTACGCGCGTTTTCGCCGCGTGCCGTACGTGGTCGCGTTGGCGGTCGGCGTCATTTTGCACACGGCGTATAACGCGCTGATTCTAGGAGGCGCGCTGTGAGACCATTTTGGGCGCTGCTGAAACGCGAACTCGCGTCCGTCGCGCGCGAGCGCACGATTCTGATTGCGATTTTGATTCAATTGTTCATCGCGTCGTTTTCGTCGGCGCTGCTTTTGGGTTTGCTCTCGATGTACGACCCGGAATCGGTGAGCGTTTCGGGGCGCGTCAATTTGCAGGTGGGCTTGGTCGGCGCGAGCGCGAACGCCGAGACGTTGGCGCGAATTCTGGAGGCGCGGGGCATGGAGCTTGCGCGCTTTGAAAATTTGGATGCCGCGCGCGCGGCGTATCAACAGAGCCAAGTCGAAACGGTGATTGTGGCGCCCGACGCGGCGCAGCCGGTTACGACGCTGCAATTGTATCTGCCGCATGTGGAAGCGCGTGCGGCGGCGATTCAATTGGTTTTGCAAGAGCCGCTCAAGCAATATGAAAACGCGCTGCGCGTGCAGAACGGCGTGCCGGTGCGCTACATGAATTTGCAAGGGACGCCGCCGACGCGGTTTGAATTTTTGTATTCGATTATTTTGCCGGTGCTGCTGTTTTTCCCCGCGTTCGTCGCGGGCAATCTCGTCGCCGATTCTTTGGCGGAAGAATTCGAGATGAATACGCTGGAAACGCTCTTGACTACGCCCTTGTCATGGGGTTCCATCGTCGGCGCGAAAATCGTCGCGGCGGTCATTTTGGCGCTGCTGCAATGCGCGCTGTGGCTCGCGCTGCTGTCGTTGAATCGGACGGAATTGTTCAATCTGCCGTGGCTGTTGGCGATGGGCGGTTTGCTCGCGGCAACGTTTGCCACGCTCGCCGCGTTCGTCGCGGTATCTTTTAAAAACCGCGAACAGGCGCAATTTGTGTACGCGCTCGCGTTGATGGGTTTGGTCGGCGCGAGTTTTTTGGCGGGCGTCTCGCCGCTCACCACGATTTCGCGTTTGGCGATTGGCGATATCTATACGGGCGCGGGCAATGTCTTGGCGTTCGGCGGCGTTTTAGCGCTCATGCTTTTGGCATTGGCGTTGACGCTGCGGCGGCGCGACGCGCGTTGAACGCATAAGCGCTCGAGCTCCGCGCGCGGATTGAAAAACAAACGCGCGCGTGTGAACCGTGACGACGACGCGCGCGCGTTTGGCAAAGCGGGAGTAGATGGGAGTCGAACCCACCCGGGACGGGACCACCGCCCCGCGACGATTTTGAAGACCGCGTTGCCCACCGGGACAAAACTACCCCCAAAAGTGCGATAGTGCGTTAGTGCGATATGCTATCCGCGTTGCGCGATTTGTCAATCTGCCTCTCGTTTGCGATGAATTTCACGAATTGAGCTTGGAAAAAAATTATGTTATAATCGGCAAACGTTCGAGACCACAACGCAATTCCTCGCCTTGCATCTAGGATTGGCAATTCAAACTTTTCGTTTCACATAGCGCGGCAACAGTACGAGCGCGCGGCGCGCCTCGATGGTTTAACTGTTGCGGGTGTGAACAAGTACAGGTGAATGGTTATGGCTGAAGCACAAGCGACTGCCGCGAGCGCGGCAGCGGCGCCGGTAAAAGCGGTAGCGGCAAAACCGGCGGCGGCAAAACCGGCGGCTGGACATGGCGACGCCGTAAATATCGGGCCCTCGGCGGCAGAGTTGTCTATGGTGCAAGCGCCCATGACGCGGCGCGAATTTTTGAATTACGCGTTTTTGGGCAGTCTCGGTATTTTCCTCGTCGTGTTTGGCGGCGCGTTTTTTGTCTTTGCGTTACCGCGTTTCGGCGCCGGCGAATTTGGCGGCACGTTCGATTTGGGTTTGGCGGGCGATGCAGTGCCGCCGGTGGAAGATGCGCCCAAAGCAAACACCGCCGCGCGGTCGTGGGTTTCCAATACCGACCAGGGCGTCGTCGCGCTGTATAACGTCTGCGTGCATTTGGGCTGTCTGTATGGTTGGGAACCCATCACGAACCGGTTCGAATGTCCTTGTCACGGCTCGAAATATGAAAAGGACGGAACCTATATCGCGGGACCCGCGCCGCGCAGCTTGGACCGTTTTGTCATTCGCTTTACGGATGCGAACGGTACCGTGTTGGCGGAAACGAACTCGCAAGGCGACCCGCTGCCGGTTCCATCGCCGAACGCGGTGATGATTGTGGACACCGGGAAAATCATTCAAGGCAAAACCCACGGCTAGGATTTCCACTGCATTTTTCACGTATTCAAATTAACTTGCCACGGCTGAGTGATGGCGCATTTTGCCGGAGGGAGTAGGTATGGGATTGTTCAATCGTCAAGTCAAAAAGAAAACTGAAAGCGGGAACGGCAAAGATAACGGGAACGCGCCCAACGGTCACGACACGAACGGGCATGACGTTCCGCCCGCGCCGGAAAAGGCTGAGGGCGGCGCTGAATTGTTTGACGTCAAGACATCGGAAACGATGGGCGACCGCGCCGGCAATCTGCTGCGCGAAAAATCGCCGCACGCCATCAAGGCATTGATGCCGTGGCTTGACAAGGCGCGCTCGGGACCTGAAGGGCGCGCGGAATTTATTGACAAGACCAAAGAAGTCGCGTGGGTGCAGGCGGACAATACCGTGCGCGCCATCAGCGCGGGCATGGGCATTGCCGATACGCGCGCGTTTTTTCGCGGCGACCCGCCGATTGAAAAACCCAACCCGCGCTACAAAGTTCACGTCAACGCATTCTTTGCGCATCTTCGCCCCAAGTATTACGAAAAAGCGTCCACCAAATTTTCGCACACCTTTGCGCTCGGCTACTTGAGCATTTACATGTTCATGTTGGAAACCATCACCGGCGTAATCTTGATGGTCTTTTATACGCCGTCCGACCGCCGCGCGTATGAAGACATTGTAAAAATCATGAGCTCGATTCCGTACGGTCAGCTCATGCGCGATTTGCATCGCGTCGGCGCGGAATTGATGGTGCTGATTGTGGTACTGCACATGACGCGCGTCTTTTTAACCGGTTCGTTCAAACCGCCGGCGCGCGGCTTTACGTGGCTGACCGGCGTCGTGCTTTTAATTCTCACCTTTGCATTGTCGTTCAGCGGTTACTTGCTCCCCTGGGACCAACTCGCGTATTGGGCGGTCACCATCGGCACTTCGATGGCAAAATCGGTGCCGCCCAAAGAAATCGTCGGTTACTTTTCCAACCTCATCATGCGCGGCGGCGACACGATTAATCAAAACGGTCTGCTGCGCTTTTATCTGATGCACGTCTTTGCGCTGCCCGCGATTACGCTGGTGTTGATTTCGGTGCATTACTATCGCGTCGCGCGCTCGCACGGCATCTCGCTGCCGGCGGCGGAAGAAGAAGACCCCGATCCCGCCGTGCGTAAAGCGGCGAAAGAACGCATTGATTATTTGCCCGAACTCTTTACGCGTGAATTGTTGTGGGCGGCGATTACGACGTTTTTGGTCGTGGTCTATTCGGCGTTCGTCTTTCACGCGCCGCTCCAAGAGCACAGCAATCCGCTGCACACGCCTTTGCACACGACCGCGCCGTGGTATTTCTTGTGGATTCAAGGTTTGCTCAAAGACGCGTTTGTGCTGCCCGCGATTCGCGCGTTGGACCAAACGATTATTTCGGCGGTCAAATTTATCGGCGTGCAGATGCCGCCGGGTTCGACCATCCTTGTGCCGTTCTATGACAGTCCGGCGTGGATGGGCGTGATTATTCCGACGATGATTATTCCCGCGTTATTCTTGGGCGTGCCATACATCAACGAATGGTGGGAAAAATTCTGGGGCAGCAAACCCAGCCGCCAATTGCTCAAGAATCGCAAAGGCACCGTCGTCGTCGCCGTCATCTCGACGATTTTCATGTTGGTCATTTGGTATCAAGGCACGCCGTTCTATGGCGTGACCGCGCCGCCGGCGGTAGAAATCGGGCAAGCGTTTTTGCCGGAAGAGGGCGTGCTGCCGCCCGTTCCGTTGGTGCCGGATGATTGGGGTCCCATTCGCCGCTTGGGCTATGAAAATCTGCCGGATGGCGAATATGATTTGGCTGAATACGCCGTACCGAAAACCACCTATACCGAATTTGAGCGTATTCTGTCCGCTATCCAACAGGAAATTATGCGCCGGGGTCAACTGTGGGAGACGGGCGACCACGAACATGGTCTGCCGGAACCGACCGGGGTCTTTACGATTGAACAATGGCAGCCGAACGGTTTGAAACGCATCGAGCTCCAAATCAATTGGACCAAGACCACGCCGAGCGATACCGGCGAATTCAAACGCGTTATTTATTTACAGCAAGACGCCAGATACCAATGAGCCAAAACAATCCCGCGCCCGACGCGGGACTGTAACACGCACACAAGGATTTTCAGAGCATGTCCGTTCAATTCAAGATTCTAATTGGCATCTTGTTCACGGTGGCGACCATCGTAGTGCTGGTTTTGTACGGCATTAACGAAGACAATCGCATGTCGCAGTACCAGAAAAATTTTGCGGGTCGCACCATTCAAGCCGGCGCCGAGTATTACGAAACGTATTGCGCCACGTGTCATGGCGAAAAAGGCGAAGGCATTGTGGGCAAAGGTCCGCCGCTCAACCGCACCGATTTGCTTGACCTGAAAAAGACGCCGTACTTGAAACAAATCGGCTGGCAAGGCACGACGGCAGATTTCATTCGCAACACGATCGCGGCAGGGCGCCCGCAATTTTCGTCGTACTATGCGGAAGAGAATTATCAACAGCACATGCCGACGTGGAGCGAAGATTATGGCGGACCCCTGCGTCCGGATCAGGTGAACGCGCTAACCGCGTTTATTCTGAATTGGGCGCCCGGCGAAAATCCGCCGCTCATCGCGCTGGTGACGCCGACGGTGGGGCCCACGCCTACGCCGATTCCGCCCGAAGAGATTCTCAAGGCGATTCCGTTCCCGATGCCGCCCAGCGACCAGATTATCGCCGAGGGCAAAGACCTTTATACCAAGAATTGTCAGGCGTGTCACGGCGAAAACCGCGACGGCAAGGGGCCCGGCGGAATGGGTTCGGTTAAACCGCCGCGCGATTTCACCGACTGTACCGGCATGGCGCAAGTCAGTCTGGTCTTGCATCATGACGTGGTGGTGAACGGCCTTCCCGCTACGGGAATGCCCGCGTGGGGCAAAAAACTTTCCGGCGAAGAAGTATGGAAAGTGATTATGTACGAACGCGAACCTTGTAAATTGTTCACGCCGTAAGCGTTGGTTTTTCGCGTAAAAGCTGCCCCCGAATGTATAATAGCTACGTTCGGGGGCGTTTGTTTTGTCCGCGCCCCTGAAAAACTGTCCGGTCGTTGTCTTGTACAAATAGGAATTCGCTGAATTTCAAATCGCGTCATGTCCCGACCAAGTTCGCGTTTGCGTTTTGTTTTGTTTGCGGTGGCGGCGCTGCTGTGTTTTGGCGGCGCCGTCGCCGCGTTCCTGGTTAGCGTGTATGGAACGCCGCCGCCAGTGGCGTTTCAGCCGCGCCGCGCGTTTCCCAATACCGACGTCAATCCGTACGGCGCCAATTTTTTCCTCGAACGCGAAGTCGAGGCGTGGAAACGCGAGCGCACGGTGCAAATGGCGCGCGACGCAGGTATCGGTTGGGCGCGTCAAGAATTTATTTGGGCGGAAATCGAACCCGAACCCGGCGTCTATGATTGGAGCAAATACGACGACATTGTAGATTTGATGCTGCGGAACAATATCCGCGTCATTGCGCGGCTCGACCGGCCGCCGTCGTGGGCGCGCGTCAACGCGAGCGGCACCGGCTCTGCGGGCCCGCCCGATGATTTTGAAACGTATGGCAGGTTTGTTCAAGAATTTGTCAAACGTTATCAAAACAAAATCAACTATTTGCAAATCTGGAACGAACCGAACTTGGGGCGCGAATGGAACGACGCGCCGATCGATCCCGTCGCGTATACGCGTCTGTTGAAAATCGCGTACGAAAACGCCAAAGCGGTTGACCCGAACGTGTACATCTTGAGCGCGCCGCTGGCGATTACGTTGGGCGAAACGATGGCGCCCAATGCGAGCCAGTACCGGAACATGAACGATTTGCAATTTCTGGAAGAAATGTACGCCGCGGGCGCGCAAGCGTATTTTGACATCATGTCGGCGAACGCGTTCGGTCTGGGCAGTCCGCCCGAAGCGCCGCCGAATCCCGGCACGTTGAATTTTCAGCGCGTGCTTTTAGAGCGCGCGGTGATGGAAAAAAATGGCGATGGCGCAAAACCGATTTGGATTTTGGAATATGGCTGGAACGCCGCGCCCGAATCCATTCCCGACAGCCGTTTGATTTGGGGGCGCGTGACCGAAGAACAACAAGCGCAATATACCGTGCGCGGCATCGCATTGGCGCGCAACAATTGGCCCTGGGCGGGCGTTTTTAGCATCTGGTATTTTCGTCAGGTGGGCGATATTCCGCCCACCAATCCCGAATACTATTTCCGCATGGTGGACGCGGATTTTGCGCCGCGCCCGGTGTACTTTAGCGTCAGCGCGGCGAGCAAATCGCAGCGCGTCGCGGGCCCCGGCGAATACGAAGAGACCAATCCCGCGCTCGTCTTTGCCGGCGACTGGTTGTATCAGGCGGATGCGAACGCGTACGGCGCGCAATACATTCGCGTCGCCGACGTGATTTCCAATACGCCGACCGCCGAGACGGCGACGCTGCGTTTTTACGGCGAGCAAGTGGATTTGATTGCGCGCCGCGAACCCGGCGCGGGGCGTTTGTTTGTCGCGTTGGACGGCAAACCGGTCAATGGTTTGCCGCGCGCCGCGTCCGGCGAATCGTACATCGAGTTGGCAAGCGGTCAGACCGAATGGCGCGCGACGCTGCCGGTAGCGCGTAATTTGACGCGCGGCGAGCATACGCTGGAAATGCGCGCGGACGGCGCGGTCAATCTCGACGGTTTCACGATCGCGCCGCTCGCGGCAGCGGCGCCGCCGTGGTGGTTGATTGGGATTCTCACCGCGCTGGGCTGCGGCTGCGCGCTCGGCGCGTTCCGGTCCAAGCCCGCGCGGTCACGTCTGAGGAGCGAATGAATAAAAATCAATTGCGCTGGGCGGCGTGGTTGGTCGCGGCGTGCGGTTTGATACTGACCGCGTGCGTTTCCGCGCCGCGCGATGCAAACCCTGCCAATGCCGTTCCGTCGTTGACGGCAGCCGCGCGTGCGACGGCGACGGATTCCGATACCGCCGTTCCGACCATGCTGCGCGCGCAGCCCTCCGCCACTGCTGCCCAAGCCAAGCCGACGCGCACGCGTCCGCCCGCGACGGCGACGCGCGTCGCCGCGCGCAGCGGATTCAAAACGATTGCGCGCGCGGAATTGCCGCCCGAAGCTATCAAGACCTTGACGCTGATTCAACGCGGCGGGCCCTTTCCGTACCGTCAGGACGGCCAAGTGTTTCAAAATCGCGAAGGAATTTTGCCCAAAAAACAGTCGGGCTATTATCACGAGTACACGGTGGAAACGCCCGGCTCGGACGACCGCGGCGCGCGGCGCATCGTAACCGGCGCGAGCGGCGAATACTATTACACGAGCGACCATTACGCGTCGTTCAAAATGATTTCCGACCCATGAGCAAATTACAACTCGCGCTCACGCAAGAGCGCATCCCCGGCGTTTATCGTTTCGATTCGCGCGCGACGCCTGAATTTTTACGCCATGAAGCGGACGCGGCGGGTTGGCGATTCTTTTATCTCGACGGCGCGCGCGTGCATGACAAAAAATCGTTTTTGAACCAAGCTGCGCGCGCGTTGGATTTTCCTTCTTATTTTGGACACAATTGGGACGCGTTTGAAGAATGTATCAACGATTTAGCGTGGGCGCCTGCGGCGGGTTATATCCTCTTGTTTCAAGCGCCGGAACGATTCGTCAAAAACGCGCGAACGGATTGGCAAGTCGCCGTCGAAATTTTGACGACCGCGATCGAGAATTGGAATGAAGCGGGCGCGCCGTTTTATGTTTTATTGCGCGGCAGAGTTCCCGGCGAATTCCCCGCGTTATAAATTGCGATAAAACAAGCCGCGTCCCGCGCGGCTTGTTTTATTCTCCAATCTGCAAGACGCCGATTTCGACGGGGCCCAATGCGCTGCCGTCCGTCTCGTCATACGCCACCAGCGTTAACTGATAGTCGCCGGGTTCGAGCGCGGGGTCGAGGCGAACGGTAAACTCATCCTGCAAAATTTCGCGCGGCTGCCAGCGCGTCGGCGGATATTCGCCTTCGCCCGGCAAATGGTCGTCGCCTTGCGCCGCTTTGATTCCGGCGCGCTGCAATTGCAAACTGAATTTGTAATCGCGCGTCAAGGGTTTGAGCGGTTCGTATTGCAGCCGCAGCGTGAACGAATCTCCGGGCTGCGTTTCGCCGTCAATCACTTGCCACCCGCGCACGCGCAGCGCGCCGCCCAGCGTCGCATCGCTCGACTCGCTCAAGGGCGGCAGCGGCTGCGTATGAATTTTCCACAAACCATTTTTCGTTTCCGCGACAATGTATTTCATAAAGAGCGCGGGAATGGGTTTCAACGCGTACAGCGGACGCTGCGCCGCGGCGACGCGTTCGACCAACGCAATCACATTGTCGTACTGCGCGCCCGCCGCGATGTTGGGAAATAGTCCGCGTATGTCGGGGCGTTTGTTTTCGACATATTGCATATAGTACAACGGCGTCATTTCGTCGCGGTCGTTGGAAATTAAAATCGTATTTGGCGGCAAATCGGTTTTGAGCAGATTTTCCCATTGTACGCGCGTGGCGGCGTAGAGCCGGTGATTTTGATACACAAAATTGTTGAACAGATTTTGCAAAGGGAGCAGCGCGAAAAACGCCAAGAGCGCGATGGCTGCCAAGGAACCGTCGCGCGTGAACGGATGCGTTCGCAAAATCGCGACGAGCGCGGCGATGCCCTCCGCCAGCGCGAGGCACGCGAAAAAATACGCGGGCGTGTAATAATCCTCAATGTCGCCGATGTGATAAATGCCGGCGAACAAGACGAACGCGCTGAATCCGTACAACGCGAACGCGGCAATGGCGAATTTGCGCCGCCACAGCAGCGCGCCGACGCCTCCCAACGCGGCGAGCGCGCCGAGCCAGTTGAATTGATAGATCAATTGCATTGGCAGCTCGCGCAGCGCCGCGACACTGGCGTCGTTCCATGCGACCTCGCTCGCGAAACCGGAACCGAGAATGACGTTCAACCAACCGCGCGGCGAATTTTCAAAAATCACAATTGGCGCGGCGGGCGAAACGTCCAACGTCGCGTACGGCGTCGCGCCCGCGCGCAGAGGAATGTACAGATACAGCAGCAAGGGGATTGCGGCGACGACGAGATAGGGCAGCGCGCGTTTCAAAAGCGCTAACGGCTGGCGGCGAAAACCCCACGCGGTTTCGGCGAATAACGCGGCGAACGCGGGGATGAGCAGCAGCGTCATGCGATGATGCGCGAGCGCCAAGCCGAACGTGAGCGCGAACGCGAACGCGTAGTTACGCCGCGGCTGCGCGCGCCACAACAAACCCCACAGCGTCAAGAGCGCGACGAAAAAAGTGTTGAGCGCGTACACTTCGGCGCGCGTCGCCTGCGCCCACAAGAGCGGAGACACGGCGAGCGTCAGCGCGGCGATGATTGCCGCGCCGCGCGCGCGCGTGACTTGGAAAAACGCGAGGAATGAGACGCCAATCGCCAGCCCGGACCAGAACGCGGAAAAAAGATTGAGCCGGTACGCGGGGTCGCCGAACGGCAAGAGACGCTGCCACAAACCGCCGAGCGTCAAATACAACGGATAACCCGTCGGGTGCGCGAGCCAAAAACCCCACGCCGCGAATTGCAATTCGCCCGCGTCGCCGGGCAGCACGGACGGATACGCGGTGTGCCAATACAAAAGCAGCGCGGCGGCGGCGGCGAGCGCGCTCAACGCGAGGGGGCGCGTCAAACTTTCCCAAACGCGCGTCCAGCGCGGCGGCGCGGCATTAGGCGCGTCGAGATGCAATGTCATGGCTTATTCGACGCGAAACCATTCTACCGCGACGCTCAACGGACGATTGTCCAACGTTCTGCCGACGCTCACCGCGCTGGCATCCGCGCCGCTTTGTTCCAAACCGTGCGGCTTGCCTTTGACCGCAATGAACGCGTGCGTATAGCCGTCGTGACCGCGCAGATTGGTTTCCAAACCCAGCGCTTGCAGCGCCGCCGCCGCCGCTTCGCCCAACGATGCCGTCGCGTCCTCTTGGACCGCGCCCGCGACAATCATGCCGTCGGGAATTTGATTGATAAATTCGCGCAGCGCGCGCGATTCCAAAATGCTCTTGCCGCCCGTGTCGAAATTTTTCGCCGCGACCACGCGGCTCGATTGCGGGTCAATCACCGCGAGGTTATAGCCGCGTTTCAACGGCGAAACTTCTTGGTCGCCAATTTTGATGGAACCGAATTCTGCCGAGCTGGTGACGACGATATCCACCGGACTCGTCACGCCCGTGCCGCCGATTTCAAAATGCGCGGGCAAAACGTCGCGCGGGCGCACAACATAATTGAAATCCAAATCCACCTGATTCAATCCGCTTTTTATGACGTCGGCGGGCAATGTAATTTGATACTCGTTCCAGCCGGGATTCATTGGCACGCGCGGTAAATTTTTGCCGTTGACCGTTACGCCGAACGCTTGCGGCGGACTGTTGGGATAGGTGAACGGCAAGGCGCGCAGCGTCAAGGTGTAATCTCGTAATTCGCGCAGCGGCAGATAGATCGTCGCGCGCGACGCGGTCGCCCAATTCGCGTCCGCGTCGGCGATGCGTTCCGTCGGCAGCCAACCCGCGCCTTGATACAACATGCCCAGCGCGTCGTCGAATTTCACCTGATACGGAATGGACAGCGGCGTTTGTTTGACGCGAAACGCCAGCGTGCCGTCGCGGTCGTAAATTTGTTCGCCGAGCGGTAAAACTTGTTCCGCGTACTCGGTTACGATGTCGCGCGTGTCGTCCCACGGCGGGCGATTGGGAATGGCGGAATTGACGACGAGATACCGGATGTCAAAGAAATTTACAAATTGCTGCGCCAGCGCGCGGTCTTGGGCGAGCGTCGCGTCGTCCACGTGATTGTACGTTTCCAGCGCGATGAGCGAGCGCAATATCGGCGCGCGCGCGAAATATTCAAACAGGAACGGCGGATTGCGTTCGAGCTGTCCGGTGAGGAGATATTTTTGGGATGCCGTTTGATAAAACTGGGTCCGCGTATCTTCGGCGCCAATTGTGCCGAACGAATTGCGCCAGCCCACCGGCAGCGACAGGACGGTGAAATTTTCTTGTTCTTTGCCGATTTGCGAATAAATTTCCGGGATGCGCGCATCCGAAAGCGAGATGGGCGTGGGGATATGTTCAAACAGCAGCGCGACGACGAGCAAACCGCACAACCCTGTCGCCAAAAGATTCGCGCGCGCGGGTTGTCGTTTGGCGAGCCGCGCCGTCAACCAATAAAACGCGTACGCCGCCAAGACGGCGAGCGCAAACAGTACCAAAATCGAAAAACGATTGGGCACGCGATTTTCTTTGAGCAGCGGAATGTAATGCAAAATGAAAAACGGCAGCGGTACCGTCGTCGTGATGCCGTCGAGGTCAAATTCCGAAACGCCGTTGATGTGCAGCAGGGGACCCAGCGCGAGAATAGAAAAGAGAATGGCGATGGCTGCCCACATTCGCACTTTGCGCCAATACACTGCCGCGCCGCAAAGCGCCAACGCCGCCGTGAGATAGCCGACGAAAAACGTATTAATGTCGCTGAAACGCGAAATGCCTTGACGCACCAAATCCAATTCCTGTTCCCAATGCCGATTCAAGGGATGCAAACTGATGGGCGTAAAAAAGCCGAACAGGTCCACCAGCAATTTTTCGGAATGACCCCAGCCCGGCAATTTGTAACCGCTGCTGAAAATTTCGCCGAGCGCCGGCAGCAGCAATGGCGCAAAGAAAAGCGCGGCGCAGCCCGCCAAAAGGACGAGCCGCAAAACGATGGACGCGGATTGTTTCAGTAAACGCCATTCAAAGAGCAATACGACGGCGGTGATGAGCGCCAACAATACGCCGTTAGACAATTCGGCGTACATGGCGAGCGCGGCAAACAAACCCGCGAGGATTGGAAATTTCCAATTGGGATGCAGCAGCGTTTTAAAGAGAAACAGCATGTAAAACGGAATGAACTCGATGGCGAGAATGTTATAGTGTCCCAGCGCCGCATACACCCAGCGATTGGAAGAAAACGTCCAGACGATGCCCGCGAGGAACGCGGCGAGACCAATCCAACGCGGCGACGGGTCGCGCGGCGCGGCGGCATAGCCCTGCGTTTGCCAAATGCGGAACGAGACGCGCAAAAGATATGCGGTGAAAAGATACATGCCGTACGCGCTTACGACAAACGAAAAAAGGACGAGCGCGTTTTGCGCCGGCACGAGTCCAAAGGCAAAATACAACGGCTGCAACAAAATGACGTGCAGCAGCGTATAGGCATACAAAATCATGTTCGTGCCTTGCGGGTAAAACAACCAATCGGTGTAAAAGGGCGAGACGCCGCGGTCAAAGACCGCGAATTTGAACCACCAATTGTTCCACGCTTGAAAAAACTCGTCGAGCGCCCAAGTCGGGCTGCCAATCAGATGGTCGCCGAAATGTAGGATGAGCGGATAGGTCGTAATCAGCGCAATCAGCAGATACAAAGCAATCACGCCGAGATGGCGCCAAAAATTCTGGTTTGGTCTCATTTCACTTGTCCGTATAATTCATGTCTGTGAAACTGGATAAAAATAATATACGCCTTTGGGCGCCGCGTTTTGCCCTGTTGGGCGCGTGTTTTGCCGTCTATTTTATCGCGGCGCGTCTCGGCTGGGTTCCCGCCAATCCGTTCGCGTGGCTGTTTGAAATCGGCGACCGCGTCAAAGAGGAATTGCCCAAATACGGCATCCTCGCGCCGGTCGTGTACGCGCTATTTTACGCGCTGCAAATCGTGATTGCGCCGATTCCCGGCGCGCCCTTGTCGTACACCGCAGGGTTCTTGTTTGGACCCGTCGTCGCGTCGTTTTATTCGATGCTCGGCATTTTGGTCGGCGGCGCGATTGCGTTCTGGCTGGCGCGCCGCTTGGGTTGGCCCCTGCTTGAAAAAATTACGCCGTCGAGTTGGCTGGAACGCTGGCGCAATCTCGCCGCCGTCAATTCTTCGCTCACGTGGTTTCTCTTGATGCTCGCGCCGACCGCCGACGTATTTTATTTTATCGCCGGTCTGACCACGCTTTCGTTTCGACGCTTTATGCTCATCGTCTTGCTCGGTCGCACGCCCGGCATTATTCTCTCCAGCGTCATTGGCGCGAACGTCGAAACGTTCGGCGCGCAGTGGATTTTTATCCTCATCGGCGCGATGCTCTTGGTTTCGCTCGCGGGCAATTGGCTGCGTCAGCGCATTGAAAATCGCGCTCTGGTGGCGGCGCAAGCGATAGAGCTGGACGAGCGATAATCCCCCTCCTCATTTTCCAAACGCCAAGTTCTCGAACGTCAATGACCGCGCGCTGGATTCGTCGCGTTGGGCGATTGCGGCGTCATAGGCGTACCAAATCAATTCCGCGCTATAGTTTCCGTCCGGCGCGTCCGCGTCGAGATGAATGTCGTACACGTCGCGGAAATATTCGCCCGGTTTCCACAAATACGTCGGATAATACTCGCTGACCGGATGCCGCGCAAATGCCGCGCGCGTAACGGTTTGCGCGTCGCTCACTTCGAGTTCGTCCACATATTCGACGCGCGTCGGTTTGACGACGCGATAATAAATCATCAAACGCGCGCTGCGCGCGTCGAGCGGAATCCAATCGTAACCCGCCACGCGCAGCGCGTCGTTCAATTTTTCGTTCAAGCGAAACTGCGGCTGGGGCTCTTGCGGCAGGGGAAACGCGATGGCTTGGATGGTGCGCGCGCCGTCCGCGTTTTTATCTTCGGGCGTGAATTGCGCGTAATAAAAGGGCCGCCCCAAACGCTGCGCGGCGTCCAGAATTTTTTGATATTGCGGACGCACGGGCGATTCGTGAATCGTCAAAACGTCGGGGCGCACGTTTTCGACATATTGGAAATAGCGAATCGGCGTCGCCACTTCCCACGGCGCGACGAGGACGGCGTTGGGCGCGAGGTCGTCGTTCAGGACGGCGCGCGCGTACGCGTCGGATTTGGCATTGCCGCTTTGATCCATCCGCGCGAAATTAAAATACAACGCGCTGAGCGGAAAAAACGCCATGAAAAAAATCGCCGCGTAATATACAAGCTGCAGCGCGGGTTTGTTCGCGTCCGCCGCGCGCGGTTTCAATTTTTCCAGAATCCAGCCGACGCCGACGGCAAAGAACAGCGTCATGATAAGATACGCGCCGCTGAAATAAAAACGCGTAGATTCCGCGCGCAGATAAATCGAAATCGCCGCGACGCTCAAACCGCCGAGCAGCAGCGCAATCGTTAAATCGCGCTCTCGTCGCCACAAGACGACGATGCCGCCCACCGCGAGGAGAATGCCGAACGGATCTAGCTGTTCGCGCAGCAGCGTCCACGCGTTGGTTAAACGCGCCAGCGCTTTGTCTTGGCCGCTCGCGTCCTGAAAACCGAGTTTGTTGCGATTGTCGAGCGCGGTAACGAGATTGAAAAAACCTTGCGGCGTGTGATTGTAATACGCCGTAATTTTGCCGTCCACAATCGCTTGCGCGCGCGGATACAATTCCCAGTTTTGCGGCGTCTGTTCCGCGAGCAGCTGCGACGCGCGCAGCGGAATGTACAGATACAGCGTGAGCGGAATCAAGAGCGCGAGCGCGGCATAAGCGAATTTTTTCCAATTCAACGCGCGGCGTTGGAACCACACGACCGCGAGCAGCGCGGGCGCGATGAAAAAAGCGATGCGATGATTCGTGAGCGCGAGCCCAAAGCAGAACGCCATCGCATACAAATCGCGCGCGCGGGCGCGGTCGTAAAAACGAACGGCGAAAAATAAAGTCAACGCGATGAGCAGCGTATTGAACGCGTACACTTCGGCGATGGTCGCGGACGCCCACAGCGTCGGCATGAGCGCGAAAAAGGACGCGGCGAGAACGGCGGCGGCGCGCGCACGCGCGACGCGTTTCGCCAATAGATAAACGATGGGAATGGTCAATGCCGCGCAAAGGGCGGAAAACAAATTGACGCGCCATGCCGCATTGCCGACGGGGAAAAGCGTTATAACTTTGGCGAGCAGCACATACGTCGGATAACCGGTCGAGTGCGGCACGCCGAGGATATTTGCCATGTATTGCCATTCGCCGCTGTCGCCGTCGAGGACGCCGGGCGCCAGAGTTCGCAGATAGACGACGAACGCCGCGAGCGCAAGCGCAAGCCCGATATAGAAATCAAAGCGCGGCTCGCTTGACGCTTTGAGCCGCGCGCGGAACGCAACCACGCTTGTATTATAATCGAGACAATCGAGATGCAAAATGTGATACCATTCGCGCGGATTCTGCGTAAAATAGATTGCGAATAAAGATTGGGCAAATAAAAAATTTGCCGTACCATGTATGACAAATTTTCAATTTGTCGAACCTGTAACGTTATTCCAAGCGTCAAAGGGAAAATATGAAACCTGCCGAACTTGCCGCGTATTTGAATCAAATCGTCCAACACAAAATCAAATTGAGCGCCATGATTTGGGGCCCGCCGGGCATCGGCAAATCGTCCATCGTCGCGCAAACCGCGCGGGCGCACAACCTCGCGTTCATTGATTTGCGTTTATCGCAGCTTGCGCCCACCGATTTGCGCGGTTTGCCCGTCGCGTCCAAAGGCATCTCGCGTTGGTATCCGCCCGAATTTTTGCCGCGCAAGGGCGCGGGCGTTTTGTTTCTCGACGAAATCAATCTCGCGCCGCCGACGATGCAGGGCATGGCGCAGCAATTGATTTTGGACCGCCGCGTCGGCAGTTACGTCGTGCCCAAAAATTGGTACATTTGGGCGGCGGGCAATCGGAGCGAAGACCGCGCGGCGGTGTTTGATATGCCCGCGCCGTTGGCGAACCGCTTTCTTCACCTCGACGTGCATCCCGATTTTGACAGTTTCAAAGCGTACGCCCAAGCCCAAAATTTCCACGAACAAATCATCGCGTTCCTTTCGTTTCGGCCCGAACTGCTGCACAAGCTCGATCCGCAGCTGCCCGCGTGGCCCTCGCCGCGTTCGTGGGAAATGGCGAACGCGCTGCATCGCGCCGGCTTGAGCGTGGCGGCGGCGGTGGGCGTCGGCGCGGCGACGGAATTTGACGCGTACATCGCGCTGTACCGCGACCTGCCGGATTTGCAGCGCGTGTTGGACGGCGACAGCGCGTCCATCGCGTTCCCTGAAGAGCCGTCGCTGCGTTACGCGATTGTCGTCGGTTTGACCGCGCACAGTCACGCGGCGCCGCAGGCGTTTCACGCGCTGCAATGGCTCGCGCGCGTCGCGCCGTTCGAATGGGTGCAATTGTGCGCGACCGATTTGCTGCGCCAAATGCGCGCGCAAAAACAGCTGCGCGCTTTGCAAGACCTCATCGCGCAGGACGCCGAAATGCAGGCGTGGATGCAAAATTATCAAAAGCTGTTCAACGCGGCGGACGAATAAAATTTGTCGCCGCGCGCATCGTATGGAACTCGACGCTATTCTGAAACGAAAACTTGCCGCGTCGCTCTTGCGAATTACAAACAAGAGCGCGTTCTTTGCCGCGCTGGCGCTGCACGCGCGCATCGAAGCGAGCGACGAAATTCCGACGGCGGCAACCGACGGCGAGGCGGTGTATATCAATCCCGCGTTTTGGAATTCGCTTTCGAGCGCGGAACAGGACGGCGTGCTGCTGCATGAAACGCTGCACGCCGCGCTTTTGCACGTTTCGCGGCGCGAGGGCCGCGATGCGAAATTGTGGAATATCGCGGCGGACATTGTGGTGAACGGCATTATTTTGCAAGAGGGTTGGACGCTGCCCGAAAAACGGATTCGTGACGCGCGCTATGAACATCTCGCCGTCGAAGAGGCGTATGAAAAATTATTGCGCGACGCGAATGCGGCGCCGCCGTTGCACGCCGATTTGTTGGACGACGCGCCGGGCGACGCGATAAAAAAACGCGGCGCGGGCAAACCGGGCGACGCCAAACAAACGCGCGCGCAGATGGATGGTTTTTGGAAGAACGCGTTAGAGCAAGCGCAAATCGTCGCGCAAGCGAATCGCGTCGGCGACGTTCCCGCCGGCATTTTGCGCGAATTGAAAAACGCGGCGCAGACGCCGCTCGATTGGCGCAGTTATCTGTGGCGTTATCTCACGCAGACGCCCACCGATTTTTCAAATTTTGACCGGCGCTTTGTGGGGCGCGGTATGTATCTCGATACGATTGACGGCGAATCGGTGCGCGTCTTGGTGTGCGTGGACACGAGCGGTTCGGTGGACGACGGCGAGCTGCAAGTTTTTCTCGGCGAAACGTTGGGGATTTTGCGTTCCTATCCGCATCTCGAATGTGAATTATTTTTCGCCGACGCGGCATTGCACGGGCCTTTTCCGCTAAAGATCGGCGCGCCGCTGCCCAAACCCGTCGGCGGCGGCGGCACGGATTTTCGTCCGTTTTTTGCGCGCATTGCGGAACATCGCTTTTTGCAAAACCGCACGGTCGCGATTTATTTGACGGACGGGTACGGCACATTTCCCGAACGCGCGCCGCGCGTGCCGGTGTTGTGGGTCGTGCCGCCCGGCGGTTTGCCGTTGGAAAAATTTCCGTTCGGCGAAGCGGTGCGCTTGTTGAAAACGCAGCGGACGCCGTTCGTAAAAACATAGAACTATAGATCTTTAGATAACGTTCTGGACTGCCAGACCTTTCGGGTTTCCGGAAACCCGAAAGGTCTTGACTCCCGCCGTCCAAACCATTATCGGAACAACTATAGCGTTTGACGTCAGATTATTCTATCCCTCGCGTTCGCTCCGCGTTTGGTTTTGTTTCCATTCCAGCCACACATTCCGCGCGTTCAATTCCGCAATGCCCGGACGCGAAAAGACGACATCGTAATGGGGTCCCTTGCCGCCGCGCATATCGTTAGTGTCCCAGCCCGCGATGATGAAATGCTGCGCGTCCACGAGCTGCGCGCGAAAATCGCGCGGCTCGGTTTTGATTTCAAACGCGGGTTCGTCCGCAATCCAAGCGCAGCGCATCGGCGCGCCAATGGCGGCGTGACCCTCCCACACCGTTTGCACCTCAAGCCAGCTTCCGCGCAGACGAATGTGCCACAAATGCGCGGGACTCTCGCAGCCCATCGTTTCGCCAATCCAGCGCCCTTCAAAATGCTTGTGCGTTAGTTCTTGCGTCATTTCACCCAAATGGGGTCCCAATCGTTGGCTTGGCCGTCGCTGATTTTTTGTTCCATGACTTGGGTGAAATCAACGCTGTCGTTCGCGCCGACATCTATGACAAACAATTGGCGCAAACCATCCGCGTCGGCGTAAAAAACCAAACGACTGCCGTCGCCGTTAAAGGACGGATGTCCGACATTGCCGCCCGCGCAAAAATGCGTCAAGCGGCGCACGGTGGGATTTTGAGTGGGCGTGGCTTTGAAAAGGTTCATGCTCTTGCGCACGCACGCATCGCCCGGATCGTGATTCGACGCGAACGCAATGTATTGTCCGTCCGGCGACCACACGGGGTCTTTGGCGACCGCGTTCGGACTGCCGAACCATTGTCCTTTGCTAATGTCGTCGCTTGAATTAATGAGCCCCGCGTCGAGCGTGGTATCGAGAATGTACAACAAACAGGTGCCGACGCCGGGGCAGCGGCGTTCGCCAAAGACGCGCCGCGCGCCGCCCGGTTCCATATTTTCAATGCCGTACGCTTGACTGTCTAACGTAATCGCAAACGCTTCGGCGGCGGCATTGTCCAATTGCTGCAAACCTGTGCCGTCGGGATTCATGATGAACCAATTCGGGCGATAGAGCGAACCGCCATTGCGCGTACTCTTGAATAAAATTTTTCCCACTAACGCGCCGCGCGAATAGGCAATCGGCGTCTGCGTCGGCGGACGGGGCCCGCGCGTCGGCGTGACGCTGGGCGTCAGAGTTGGCGGTTCCGTTGGCGTCGGCAGCGGCGTAAAAGTTCGCGTCGGCGACGGCGGCAGCGGCAGCGGCGTTCCGCCCATTTCGACAGTGACGGCGGGCGTGACGCCGTAAATGACCAACACTTGGCGCGTCGGGTCCAATTGCGCGATGATGACCGCGCCTTGCGCGTTCGGCGTCGCGGTAGGCGCGAGCGCGACGGAAGTGGGCGGAATGTCCGTTGCGGTGGGCGGGGGGTTGGTCGGAACGACGATTGTGACCGGCGCGGCGGTGGGCGTGGCAGCGCAGCCGATGACAAAAAGCATAGACGCCAGCGCGCACCAAGCGAACCGACGCAAGGGAATGTGTTTGATAACGGCCTCCAAGGGCAATAGTTTCACGCGGGGCAAGACGAAGCGTCAAAATTCTAACATAGCAAAGGGCGGATGCAAAAAGACGCGGGTCAAGAAATGTATCCCAAATCTTTGAGGCGCTCGATGACTTGGGCTTGTTCGTCTTCCGAATACCCTTCGCCGTCCGCGCGTTCCGCCGCCGCGCTGCCGCCGTATTCCACCGCGCGCGCGTCGGCGAAAATTTCGTTCAACACGCGTCCGTTCATATCCGGCGGCACGGGCAAATGCAGCGCGTGGAGAATGGTCGGCGCGAGGTCGGTGAGGTTGGGCGTTGGCGCGAGACGCGCCTGCGCGCGGATTGGCGCGCCCGCCGCAATCAAGATGCCGTTCATGCGATGCGACGACGAAACGCCATAAGACGGTTCTAGAATTTTGTTCGAGCCGAATTCAAAATCGCCGAACGCAATCGTTTCGAGATTTTTGGGCAGAAACAAAATATCGGGCGCGTCGAATACGTGCGCGCCGCTGTAAATTTCCTCTTTTTTCCAAATCTGTTCCACGAGCGGCGAACCGTCGGGCAGCCGCATGGCGCGCAATTCGCGGATCAATTCGTCGCGCAAAGTTTCGTATGCCGCGCCCGGCTCGACGACGCCGCGCGGTTCGCGCCCCTTGAGATTGAGATGCACTTCGCCGATATAGCCGACGGAATACGCGCGCGTGTTTGCCCAATCCACGTCGTTCAGCGAAAGGAAAAAGCGTTTCAACATGCCGCGCCCGCCGCGCCGTTTGTCCAGCGTGCGCCGCAATTTGCCCAAACCCAGATTCAACAACATCCCGTACACTGTGCGCGGCGTCAAGCCCGCGCGGAACGCGAGATTTTTGAGCTGCGACGCGGGCGCGTTTTTGATTTTCAAATAGCCGCGCTGTTTCAAAAAATTATTGACGTACAAAAAATTACGCAAAGGTCCGTGACCGTGATCGGACATGACCACAATCGTCGTATCGTCCGGCAGCGCGGCGACGAGCTCGCCGATGCGCGCGTCAATGTCCTGATAAATCTCGCGGATGCCGTTTTGCAGCGGCGCTTGATGAATTGTCGCTACCGACGCGTGTTCGTGGTGCGTCGCGTCGTACGCCCACCACAAACCGTGACATACGGTATCGGTTTCGGGAAAAACGAGAATGCCCAAATCCCACGGATATTTTTGAAGCAGATACTGCGCGGTCTTGGCGCGCTGTTGAATCGAATAGTGCAGCGCGTTCAAGAAAATTTCGCCGCGTCCTTTGGAATACACCTCGTCGGAATAGACGATATATTCGCCGACGTTCTGCGCGATTTCATTTTTCAATTCGGCGGGATATGTGTAATCGGGCGCGCCGCGCGGCGTCAACATGCCCGTCACCATCAAACCATGCAGCGGCGTCGGCGGATACGTGATCGGCACGCCCATGACGACGCTCTGTTTGCCCGCTTCGCCCGCAAGGTCCCACACGGTTTTGCCGTCGCGGTCCAAACTCGAAATCGGCGCGAGGTCGTACGAATTTTTGCGGCGCTGCATGAAATCAAACATGCCGTGTCCGCCCGGATTTTTTCCGGTCATGAACGAATTCCACGCCGACGCGGTGACGGGCGGCACGGTGGAGGTCAATTCGCTCCACGCGCCGCGTTCCATCAATTTTTTTAGATTGGGGAGAAATCCTTGCGCGCTAAAGGGCTGAATCAAATCAAACGTCGCGCCGTCGAGACCGATGACAAAAACTTTCATGGCAGAAAAAATGCAAAGTGAAATTAGCGTTCTGGCGTCAAGAGCGGAATCAATTCGCGCAGAGCGTGAATTTCATAAGTGAGTTCGAGTTGGGTTGGGCGCGGTTGATGCCCGGGATTGAACCAGCAGGTGGCGATGCCGTAATTGACGCCGCCTTGCATGTCCGAAGTCAAACTATCGCCGATAATGATAACGCGCGCGCGCGGCGGATTGCCCATGCGCGCAAACGCGTAATCGAAAATTTCGCGCGCGGGTTTCGCCGCGCCGACTTGGTCGGAAATAATCAATTCAGAAATGTACGGCGCGAGAGGCGATTGCGTCAGGCGCGGCTGCTGCACGCGCGCCATGCCGTTGGTGATGACGGCGATGCGATGCGTGCGCTGTAAAGTTTGTACGAGTTCGCACGCGTCCTGAACCAACGTCGTTTGTTCCGCGAGATGGTCAATAAAGCGTTCCGCCAGCGTGGGCGGTTCGGGCAGTTCCAACGCGGCAAAGAGTTTGGTAAAGCGTTCCGCGCGGATTTGTTCGCCCGTAATTTCGCGTTTTTCAAAACGGAGCCAGAGCTGTTGATTGATGGCGTGATACAAATCGAGCGCGCGCGCGTCCAGCGCCAATCCGAATTCGCGGAATGTCGTTTCTAACGCGTTGCGTTCGCCATAAACATAATCAAACAACGTATCGTCGGCGTCGAACAAGAGCCATTCAAAATTGGAATTCATAACGGTTATTGTACTCGCGACGCCGCGCGGCGCAAGGTTGCGATTGCGTTCATTCGCTCCGTTCGCCGCACAAATTTTGCTGCATCAATGCGCGCACTTGCGTCGGCGCATAGCCGCTGCCGAGTAAATAATGCAGTTTCGCCAGCGCCGCGATGGGCGTCATGTCGCCGCCGCTAATGAGCCCGGCTTGTAACAACGCCGCGCCCGTCGCGTACGCGTTCAGGTTCACCGCGCCGCGCAAGCATTGCGTACAGCTCACAATGACGACGCCGCGTTTGGTCGCGCGCGCAAACGTATCGAGCAGCGCGTCGTCGCGGTCGGGCGCGTTGCCCGTCCCGTACGTTTCCACGACCAACCCTTGCAGCGGCGTTTGCAAAACGTTATCGAGCAAGCGCGCCGAAATGCCGGGGAACAAACGCAGCGCGCCGACGGTGGCGTTCAATTCGCGCGGCGGCGCTTGCAAGGGCGCCGCCGCCGCGACGCGCACCGCCTGCCAATTGATTTGAATCTCGATTTCGGCTTGACCGAGCGGCGGATAATTGGGCGAATCGAACGCGTCCAAGCCGGACGCGTTCACTTTGACCGCGCGACAGCCGCGCAAAAGTTTGTTGCCAAAATACAAACAGACTTCGGGCAGCGGATAATGCGCCGCGAGCTGCAGCGCGGCGATGATATTTTCGCGCGCGTCGTTGCGTAATTCCACCAGCGGAATTTGCGAACCGGTGAGAATGACGGGTTTGTTCAAACCTTGCAAAAGAAACGGCAGCGCCGACGCGGTGTACGCCATCGTATCGGTGCCGTGCAAAACGATAAACCCGTCGAACGCGTCGTAATGCTCATAGATATCGCGCGCGATAAACAACCATTCGCGCGGCGTCATGTTGGCGGAATCGAGCAGCGGATTGTATTCGTGCAGTACGAATTCGGGCATGGCGGCGTCGCGCAGTTCGGGCATGGCGCGCAAGCGCGTTTCGAGAAAACCGGGCGCGGGCGCATACCCTTCGCCGGAATCGAGCATCCCAATCGTGCCGCCGGTGTAGGCGATGTAAACGCGTTTTGACATGATTTGTCTCGGTGACTTTACGAGGATAACGCAAAACAGCGCAAGTCGCGCGGAACTTGCGCTGTCTCTAAATTTGCCGTACCACGACGCAGCGCGAGAAATTTACGCGGCATCCACAAACGCCACATTCGGCGACGGTTCGGCTGCGGGAAGATTGTCCGCTTCCGTAGGCGGATTGAGCGTCGGCATCGGCGCGTCTTTGGAACGGTCGCTCACCGGACCCATCCACAACGTTTTTACAATGTCGCCGGTGTAAATGGCGTTCGGTTTCACTTCGCAGCCCGCCCAGCAGCCGGCGCAATTTTTCACCACCTTGCGCTGCGGCTCAATGTCGCTGCCAAACCAAACTTGGCGCAAGGTTTGTTGACGCAAATTGCCGACGACGTTTGGATAATACACGCACGTCATGACGTCGCCGTTTGGCATGAGCCGCATGTGGTCGAACAATTCAATGCACTGCGGTTTCGGTTCTTCGACGCCTTTGAGCAGACGATTTTTCAAACCGTGCAAATAATAACGCTGCACAATCCATTCCGGCACGTCGTGTATCGCGTCGCGGCGGTCGAGCTGGTCGAAAATATATTGCAATTGTTCCGGCGTAAAGGAACTCAACGAAACGGAACGCATATTGGGCTTTTCTTTTTCTTTGGAGGTGTTGAGCCGGTACAGCGTATAGTGGTCGGTCGCAATCGCGTAATGAATCGGCACCTTTAATTCCGCCATCGCCTCGCGCAGCGGTTCGATGTGATCCCAATTGCGGTCCGAAATCGTTTGATTGACGCCGAGATAAAAACCGTACTGTTCGCGCAGTTCGACGAGCGTGCGTAACGTGCGAAGCGATTTGTTGTACAAACCGCGATAGCCGCGAATTTCATCGTGGCGGTCGCCGACCGCGTCAATCGAAACTTTCAGATGCAATTTTTTCGAGCCGTGCGTTTTGACGAATTCGGTAATGCGTTCGTACAACACCCCGGCGGTGGTGATATGCACGACGGTCGGGTCAACGACGTCCAAGATGCTGCCGACGAGTTGGCTGAAATCGCGCCGCAAAAACGGTTCGCCGCCGGTGAGGCGCAGCGTATCGAGTTTGGGAAATTGTTTAAAGATATTCGCCGCTTCGGCGGGCGTCATGTCGTCGTGGTCGGTTTTTTTCCAAACGTCGCACATGAAACAGCGCAAGTTGCAGCGCCAAGTGACAATGAACGTGACCATGCTGGGCAATTCGATGCGGCCCAATTTATTATTGACGACGGATTTGGCGATGTTGGTATAGGTGGATAAAGCCATAACAGTTGCGATTTTCAAATTTCGATTTTCGATTGCGGTTTCAGCGTAAAGCGTTCAAATCGAAAATCGAAAATTAAAAATCCAAAATCTAAAACTCGCTCTGTCCTCTGCGGATGGCGCTCACTTGGTCGGCGAGAATGCCGAACATGAATACGATAACGGCAGAGACGATTAAAATGACCGCGCCGGATGGAATGTTGGGGCGGCGCAGCGAAACGCTGTCCAAGAGCCAATAGACGATGCCGATGCCGAACAGGAACGCGCTCGCGGGCAGGAAAACTTGGAGCGGGTCGAACAGGGCGATGATGCGAATGATGAGCAGCAGCGTATTGAATCCGTCGGCGGCGCGCACCCGACTTGCGCCGGTGGTACGCGGCTGTACCGTAATCGGCACATACGCTACATTATACCCGTCTTTGAACGTTGCCAGCGTTAAAGTTGTCGTAAAAGAAAAGCCGTTGGGCAAGAGGTTCAAAAAGCGTTTGGCGGTCTCGACGCGCAGCGCGCGAAAGCCGCAATTCAAATCGGGGATATTGGTTTGCGTCAAATAGTTGGCGGTTTTGCCCAAAAGCCATTTGCCGGGCTTGCGGAGCGTGGGCGAACCGGCGCCCTGCGGTCTGACGCCGACCGCCATGTCGCTGTCGCGCAATGCGTCCAAGATTTTTTCAATCTCGTCGGCGTCGAATTGACCGTCCGCGTCGAACAGAACGACGATTTCGCGTTCCGCCGCGCGGATGCCCGATTTCAATGCCGCGCCGTATCCGCGATTGTTCCGATGACGAATCACGCGCGCGCCGCCTTCGCCGGCGACCCGCGCGGTTTCATCCGTCGAGCCGTCGTCCACCACGATAATTTCCGCGCCGCGCGTGCGCCACGCGCGCAAATTCTCCAACACGCGCGCCAAGCCGTCTTGTTCGTTGTACGCGGGAATCACAATCGAAACGTTCGCGTCGCGGACAGTTTCGGTTTGGGCGGAGGGCGATGGGTCTAGCGCGATCATTCAGTCCTGCTTGCGCGCAATGTTTCGATCTCGGCGCGGAGGCGCGCGTTTTCGGCTTCGACGGCGCGTGTGCGTTCTTGGGCGATGCGCGCAAGCTCCTCCGCTTCCGCGCGCGCCGCTTGACTTTCGGCGTACGTCTGGAGCATTTCACCCGTGCGCGGATTGATGAGCCGCAAAGCGCCGTCAATCTCTTGCAGCTCTAGCTGCATTTCGGCGCTATAGAGTTTGCCGTTTTCATCAGGCGGCATCAAGACATACGCGTCCTCGACCAGCCGATAACCGACCAGCGGCGGTTCGAGTTCTTTGTGTTCGACGTCGTACACAAAATACTCGCGCACGCCGAGTTCGGCATACAAATCCATTTTGGCGCCAATGTCATCCTTCCATGTTTCGCGCGACGTAATTTCAAAAATGACGGCGGGCGCGCGTTTGGTTTCCCAAAGTTTCAAAACGTGGCGCGGCGTCTTGTCCAAGCCGGGAATGAGATAAACATCGGGCGCAAAAAATTTTTTAGGAAATCCTTCGAGATAGTAAATGAGATTGTTCGCGCCGACGTACATATCGGAGCGGTCGCGAAACCATGCCATCAACGCGTCCAGTAGATAGGTGATGACCAGAACGTGTTTCATTGTTTCAGCCATAGGTTTGCCGTCCGATGTAGGATATTCGACTTGGGTTTGTGGCGGGAACGCGACAATGTTCATTTTACACCTCGACTTGCCACGATATAGCGGTGATGCGCCCAGACGCTCTTGATTTGCCACGGCAGCGGCGCGCGCTCCAAAAAGGCGTAACGCTCCATCTGCGCTTTCAATTCCGGTTTTTTGCCCAAATAATAATCCATTGAACTCCACTGCCAATCGTCGCCTTGAAAACGCGCTTGCATCTGTTTCGATTGAATGCCCAAACGTTTCAACACTTCGGTCGCGGGCATCACCGTATCGGGCCAGGGCGGCACGTCGAGGACGCCTTGATCAATTATTTCGCAATCCCAATCGCGCAAGATATTTTTTACGCGTTGGATATTTGCCCACGTTTCATCCACATAGCGCACAAAATCTTGTTCCAACACATATTTCCGCAGCAGATAACCCACCTGCGCGCGATTCGGCATGGCGATAAAAATGAGACGGCGCGAGACGCGCACCATTTCGCCGATGAGTTTTTCCGGGTCGGGCAGGTACCACAACGCCGCCCAATTCCACGCCAGATCGAACGATTTATTTTCAAACGGCAGTTCTGTGATGGGCTGAAGCAGCGTAAACGTCGCGCGCAAACCGAGTTCGTCCCAAATGCGCTCGACGCCCGCGAGACGTTCCGCGTTATCGTCCACGAGCGTCACGCGCGCGCCGCTGCGCGCGAGCAAAACGGAATTGATGCCGCTCACGCCCGCCATGCCGTACAGCGGCGCTTCGAGAACGGATTCAATCTGATGACGGACGCGCAGCGCTTCGAGAAAATCGTTGAGCGCCAGACGCTCATAGACGAGGCCCAGCCCTTCGTTATAGTCGGTCAGGTATTTGCGCCAGCGTTCCGGCGGCGTCGGTTCGATGGAATGATTCGCGGTCATGCCGTAACTATATTCACAACGCGCGATTTGTCGAAAAACCGTATTAGGCAAAACTGACGACGAGTTTGCCTTCCTCCATTTTGGCTTTTTGCACCTCCAAGCTCGCCAGCGCGCGCGGCAAAATCGTGTTGCGGCGAAAATTGCCGACGCTGATGGCGAGTTCGTCGCCCGCGCGCGTGAGATGCACATCCGCTTTGGACGCAAAGGGCAGATTCATTTTCAACAGATAGCCCTTGTCGGCTTTGACGATTTCTTGCGGACTGTCTTGATAAAAAACTTGCGCGGGGTCTTGGGCGCCGTACAAAATCGCGGCGACGCGTTTGAGCATGTCGCGACCGACGACCTCTTGGTCCAAAAACGGCACTTGATAAATCGGCACGGGCGTGAACGATTCTTTGATCAATTGACTGTGCCGCGCCTGCGCCTCTTTGAGCGCGGCAAAATAGCTGTCCGTGACGGAATCGGGCAGCACGCGATTCGAGACGACGAGATCGCAGGCAAAGCCGTATAAATTGATGTACGTAAAAGTGCGCTGCGATTCTTTGATGACCATCTTTTCGGGATTCAAGACGATGCGGACCGAAGACGTTTTGGTGTCGCTCAAGAGTTTGTGCATCCGATCCAATTGTTGAATCAATTCTTTGATCGTCTCGAACACCTGATCGTCGGGTATTGGAATATCGGTAAAGTTTCGCATGAACGGCGACGCCAAACGCATCGCCATTCGTTCGGCTGGAAAAATGTGCGTGAGATACCATTTGGCGACTTCGGGCAGCGACAGCAATTTCAAGGTCTCGCCGGTCGGCGCGCAATCTACGATAATGACATCGTATTTTTTCGATTCCGCGAGATAGACAATTTGCAAGAGCGACGCCAATTCTTCCATGCCCGGCAGCACGCTCACTTCGTCCGCAATCAATTCGTCCACGCCGCGCCATTGCAAGATGGAACGGAAATACGCTTGCACGGTGCCCCAGTATTTGTCCATCTGATACAACACGTCAATTTCTTGGCCCCATAATTTGGGCGCCAATTCAAGCGGTTCTTTGCCAATCGTCATGTCAAACGAGTCGGCGAGCGAGTGCGCGGCGTCGGTGGACAAGACGATGGTGCGATAGCCCAATTCCGCGCAGCGCACTGCCGTCGCCGCCGCCACCGAGGTTTTGCCCACGCCGCCTTTGCCGGTATATAAAATGATTCGCATGATTGTGTTTCAATCCTTTTTCAAACGTTGGTTTGAATTATACGCGGAAACGCGCGCGGCGCAGTTTTGCGTCTTGCGCGCGCGCGCTTGGCTTTTGACGTAATCCGCGCTCCTACTTATAATCGTTCGGTCAAACGAACGATGAAAGTTTATTTACAAACGCTCGGCTGCAAATTGAACGAGAGCGAACTGGAAGCGTGGGCGCGCGCCTTTGCCGCGCGCGGCGACGAGTTGGTGGACGATCCGCGCCTCGCGGAAACGATTGTGCTGAACACTTGTACCGTCACCGCGCAAGCCGCGCGCAAGTCGCGCAATGTGACGCGTCACCTCGCGCGCGCGAGCGGCGACGCGCAAATCATTCTCACCGGCTGCTATGCCACCATGTCGCCCGAGCAAGCGCGCGCGCTGCCGAACGTGGCGCTCGTCGTGCCGAACGCGCGCAAAGACGCGCTGGTGGAATTGGCGCGCGAACGCGCGGGCGATTTTCCGTACGCGCCGCCGTTTCCGCCGCCGAGCGCGCCCAAGCCGGGCGGTTTGCGGACGCGCGCGTTTGTGAAAATCGAAGACGGCTGCAACATGTCCTGCACCTACTGCATCATTCCGCTCGCGCGGGGCAGGGCGCGCAGTCGTCCGCAAACCGAGATTCTAGACGAAATTAAACGCTTGGCGGACGCGGGGTATCAAGAAGTCATTTTGACCGGCGTCCAGATTTCGGATTATCGTTTGGAGGAGCGCGAAAACGGCAAGGGCAGATTGCGCGGTTTGTGCGATTTGGTGGACGCGATTTTGCGCGAGACCAAGCTGCCGCGCCTGCGCCTGACTTCGATTGCGCCGTGGGATTTGGACGCCGAACTGCTCGCGCTCTTTACGGACGCGCGCTTGTGTCGCCATTTGCATTTGTCTTTGCAAAGCGGCAGCGACAGCGTTTTGCGGCGCATGCGCCGCCCGTACCGCGCGGAACAATTCGCCGACGCGGCGCAAATGGCGCGCGCGCAAATTCCCGACGTGGCGTTGACGACGGACGTGATTGTGGGTTTCCCCGGCGAAGCGGACGTCGAATTTCAAGAATCGCTCGATTTCGTCGAGCGCATGAATTTTGCGCGCGTGCATGTGTTTCCCTATTCCGCGCGTCAAGGCACCGTCGCCGCGCAATTGCCTTTGCACGTTGACGACGCGACCAAAGCCGCGCGGCATCAAGCCATGCAGCGCGCCGCCGACGCGAGTCTGCGCCGTTTCGCCGAAACTTTTGTCGGACGAACGTTAAATGTATTGTACGAAGAAAACGCGGCGGACGGCGACGAATGGACGGGCTATAGCGATAATTACATTCGCGTCGTCACGCGCAGCCGCGAAAATTTGAGCAACCGCATCGCGCCAACGCGTCTAACTCAAGTCACCGCCGATATCGCGTACGGCGAACTAATTTAGCATTGCCCGTTGCGGATTTTTCATTGTGCATTGCGCATTGCGCATTTTTCATTGCCCATTGCCCATTGTCCATTGACCAACCATGTCCTGTATCTTTTGTGAAATTGTCGCGCGCCGCGCGCCCGCGAACGTCGTTTTCCAAGACGAACACGTCACCGCGTTCGCCGATTTGCATCCGCGCGCGCCGACGCATCTTTTGATTATTCCCAATACGCATATCGAATCGGTGGCGGACATTGACGACGACGCGAAAGCGGCGGCGGCTGCGAAATGTTTGCGCGCCGCGCGCGAGATTGCTCACGCGCGCGGTTTGGACGGCGGCTATCGCGTCGTGACGAACGTCGGCGCGGACGCCGGGCAATCGGTATTTCATTTGCATTTTCATCTGCTCGCCGGGCGAACGATGGGGTGGCCCCCGGGATAAAACTTGATGACCGACGAAAAATTTATCCGCAACTTTTCGATCGTGGCGCACGTGGACCACGGCAAATCCACGCTGACCGACCGTCTGTTGGAAATCACCGGCACCGTCGCCAAACGCGAAATGGTGGAACAGGTGATGGACCAGATGGAGTTGGAACGCGAAAAGGGCATCACCATCAAAGCCAAAGCCGTTCGCATGTTGTACACCGCGAACGACGGCAGCGCGTATGAATTGAATTTGATTGATACGCCCGGGCACGTGGATTTCACGTACGAAGTGTCGCGCGCGCTATCGGCGTGCGAGGGCGCGATTTTGGTCGTGGACGCGACGCAGGGCGTCGAAGCGCAGACGCTGGCGAATTTGTATCTCGCGCTCGAAAACAATCTCGTCATTATTCCGGTGATTAACAAGATTGATTTGCCGTCCGCGCGTCCCGCTGAAATCGCGCAGGATTTGGAAAATCTCTTGTCCGTTCCCGCCAACGAAATTATTCGTGCGTCCGCCAAAGACGGCACGGGCATGGCGGATATTTTGGAAGCCGTCGTCAATAAAATTCCTTCGCCGCGCGGCAAACCGGACGCGCCCACGCGCGCGCTGGTATTTGATTCGCATTACGACGCGTACAAAGGCGTTGTGGCGTACGTGCGCGTGGTGGACGGCGCGCTGCGCAAGGGCGACAAACTGCGTATGATGTCCAATAACAAGGACGTGGACGCGCTCGAAGTCGGCATTTTTCGGCCCAAGCTGATTTCGACGGACGACCTGTCGGCGGGCGAGGTCGGTTATGTCGCGACGGGCTTGAAAAGCGTGCGCGAAATCCAAGTCGGCGATACGCTCACGCACGCCGCGCGTCCGGCGGAATTTCCGCTTGCCGGTTTCCGTCCGGCGAAACCGATGGTGTTTGCGGGCTTTTATCCGGTGGCGACGAATGATTATCCGCTCTTGCGCGACGCGCTGGACAAATTAAAGTTGAACGACGCCGCGTTGACGTACGAACCCGAAACGTCCGCCGCGCTCGGGTTTGGTTTTCGCATCGGCTTTCTCGGTTTGCTCCACATGGAGATTATTCAAGAACGGCTCGAACGCGAATACGATTTGGATTTGATTGCGACCGCGCCGAGCGTGGAATATCACGTCTTGAAAACGGACGGCGAAATTATTACGGTGGACAATCCGTCCACGCTGCCCGAACCGGACAAGATTGAAGAAATCGAAGAGCCGTGGATGAAAGTGGCGGTCTTTACGCCCGCGCAATATATTGGCGCGGTGATGGATTTGGCGCGCGCGCGGCGCGGCGAACAGAGCCGCATCGAATATCTCGATCCCGAACGCGTGCGGATGGATTTTTTCTTGCCGCTATCGGAATTGATCATTGATTTTTACGACCAATTGAAATCGCGTACGCGCGGGTACGCTTCGATGGATTATCATTTCGACGGCTATCGCGGCGCGCCCTTGCAAAAAATGACGCTGCTGCTGAACGAAGAGCCGGTGGACGCGCTGGCGTTGATTGTGCATAAAGATTATGCGTACGCGCGCGGCGCGGCGTTGACCAAAAAACTCAAAGAAGTGATTCCGCCGCAAATGTTTCCCGTGCCGGTGCAAGCGGCGTTGGGCGGGCGCATTATCGCGCGCGAGACCATTCGCGCCATGCGTAAAGACGTGCTGGCTAAATGTTACGGCGGCGATATTACGCGCAAAAAGAAATTGTTGGAAAAACAGAAAAAGGGCAAGAAACGGATGAAGCAGTTGGGTACGGTGGAATTGCCGCAAGAAGCGTTCATGGCGGTTTTGAAATTGGGAGAGGAATAAATGGCTGACGATGTGGAAATCAGTTGGGTGCGCGGCGAAACGTTTGCGGGGCGCGACCGGTATGGCAATGCGTTGGTGATCGGTTCGACGCCCGGCGACGCCGTTGAATTCAAAGGCGCCAAACCTTCCGACTTGTTATTGCTTTCGCTGCTCGCGTGTTCGGCGTACGACGTGATGAAAATTATCGCCAAACAAAGACGGCGGCTCTATGCCTTTCGCGTGACCGCGACGAGCAAACAGCAAGCGCGCCCGCCTCATGCGTTCCAAGAAATTCATGTACATTATCATGTCGTCGCGCACGGCTTGAAACCGGAACAGCTGCAGCGCGCGATTGAACTTTCGGAAACCAAATACTGTTCGGTGTACAATACGCTCAAGCACGGCGTCAAACTTTCGTCGGATTTTGAATTGGTGAACGAATAGCAAACGTCCATGAATCAATACAAAAATCTCAAACTGCAACTTGACCAAACGATTCTCACCGTTTCATTGAATCGCCCGCAAACCATCAACGCGTTCACGCCGGACATGATGGACGATTTGGCGGCGCTCGGCGCCGAGTTGCAAGAAAATCAAGATGTGCGCGTCGTCATTTTTACCGGCGTCGGCAAAGGGTTTTCGTCGGGCGTTGATTTGAATTTGTTCATCAAGTTATTGTCCGAATGGACGCAGGACGATTTGCGCGCCATGATTCGGCGCTGGCAAGAGACGTTCAACAAAATCGAAGCGCTGCCGCAAATTACGATTGCCGCCGTGAACGGCGTTTGTTTCGGCATGGCGGTCGAGATGATTGTGACGTGCGATTTTCGCATTTCCTCTTCGCGCGCGACGCTGGGTTTGCCCGAAGTAAAATACGGCATCTTGCCCGACCTCGGCGGCATTACGCGCGTGACGCGCCTCGTGGGGCCCGCGTGGGCAAAAGAAATTATTTTGCGCGGGCGCAACGTGAGCGCGATGGAAGCGCTGCGCGTCGGTTTGGTGAATCGCGTCGCCGACCCCGGGGATATGCCCGGCATTGCGCGCAATTGGGCGCAGCAATTTGCCAAACTGCCGTTCAAAGCGCTGTCTCACTCCAAAAAACTCATCAATGCCACGTTCGATACGCAGTTGGCGCAAGCGCTCAAAGCCGCCGAATACGCGCAATTGCAATTGATTAGTTCGGAAGAATTTGGCGCGGCGGCGGCGCAAATGATGCTGGAGCGTTTGGGCGAAACGCCCGCCGGCGAAGCATGAAACGGCTCGCAAAAACTTGCAAGGTCGTGTAGAATCGCGCGCCATGCTGCGACGTTCACTGCGTCTCGAATGGTTCGCGCTGGGCGCGCTCTTGGTTCTCGCCGCGTATTTGCGCTGGACGGGTTTGGCGTGGGACGACGGCTATCTCTTTCATCCCGACGAACGCCAAATCGCGCTCATAGTTTCTACACTGCACGTTCCCAATACCCTCGCGGAATTTTTTTCTCCCGACAGTTCGCTCAATCCAAAATTTTTCGCCTACGGTTCGCTGCCAATCTATTTGCTGCGCGCGCTGCTTCCGTTCGCCCCGCCGACGCAGATTGTGGGTCCTTGGGCGGACGACCAACTCGCGCGTTGGGTTTTATTGGGCCGCTGGCTGTCCGGTCTGTTTGATCTCGGTACAATCGTCCTGACTTTTCTGCTGGGACGACGCGCCTACAACGCGCGCGTTGGCTTGTTTGCGGCGGCGGGCGTGACGCTCACGGTTCTGCATATTCAACTCGCGCATTTTTACGCGGTGGATACGCTGCTCACATTTTTTGTCATGGCGACGCTGTATGCGGCGTTCCGTCTCGCGGAAACCGCGAACGCGCGCGGCGCGCGTAAGTGGCTCGCGCTGTGCGGCATTTTTTTTGGGCTCGCGCTCGCGACCAAAATCACCGCGCTGCCGCTGCTCGCGCCGATTCTGTATGCGTGTTATCGCGCGACGAACGCGCCGCCCTGGCGTTTTTCGCGCGCGCGGTTTTTGGAAATCGCGCGCGCCGTTGGGCTGCCATTTCTGCAAATTGGCGGGCTTGCCGTATTGGTCTTGGTGGCGACGCAGCCGTATGCGCTGCTCGATTGGTACGCGTTCGGGCGCGATGTGATACGCGAGACGTTTGTCGCGCGCGGCTGGCTGGATTATCCGTACACGCGTCAATTTGCGGGGACGCTGCCAATCGTCTATCAGGTTACACAAGGTTCAATTTGGGGCATGGGCTTGCCGTTGGGAATTTTCGCGTGGGGCGGCGCGGCGCTGTTTGTGGGGCAGTGGCGGCGAACGCGCGCGTGGCGTGATACTTTGTTGTTGTCGTTCGCGCTGTTGTATTTTTTGACGATTGCGTTCCAATACGCCAAATACTTGCGTTATCTGCTGCCGCTGCTGCCGGTTTTGTACACTATCGCCGCGCGCGCGTGGGCGCGCGTTTTGCAAAAACGGCGCGCGCTCGCGTACGCATTGGGAACGGTTGTTTTGGTCGCGACAACGTTGTATGCGTTCGCGTTCACGCAAATTTACGCCCGCGAACATCCCTGGCTCGTCGCGTCGCGTTGGATGTATGAAAATATCCCCGCCGGAAAAACGTTGACGGTGGAAGAATGGGACGACGCGCTGCCGGTGCAGTTGAGCGTGGATGGCGCCAAACGTTTCGGTTCGGAATACGCGCAGCTTGTTTTGCCAATGTACGACGACGATTCGGACGCGAAACGCGCGGCGCTGGCGGACGCGTTGGCGCGCGCGGATTTTGTCGTCTTGGCGAGTCAACGGGCGTACGGCAGCGTCGCGCGCAATCCGGCGCGTTATCCGTTGAGCGCGCGCTATTACGAGAAATTGTTTGACGGGCAGTTGGGTTTCGAGCCGGTCATGACCGCGCGCCGCGATCCGCATTTGTTCGGCATCTCGCTTTGCGACGACCCGTTTGCGGGTTTGCCGTTTGCGGCGGCGCGCGTGCGCGCGTTACTGCCAGAGGAATGTACTTGGAATTGGGGTTTTGCGGACGAAAGTTTTTCGGTGTACGACCATCCGCAGCCGATTCTGTTTCAGAAAACGCGCGCGCTGAGCGCGGCGGAAATCGAAAAATTATTGCAGCCCTGACGCGCCGTCGTGCGGCGTTTCATCCCAAATCACTTGGACCTGTTTTTTCCAGATGCCCCAAAACCAACTGCCCAGCCGGACCCATGCGACGCGCGTAACGCCGCGCGCATCGGTCACGGTCACGCGATAGACAAATTGCCCGCGCGCGCTGGTCCAAAAAAAGGGTCCTTTGAACAAGCGGCGATATTCGCGTCGTTCGATGCGAAATTGATTGCGCGTCGCCCACTCGTCCAACAGCGCTTGCGCGCGGGCGTACTGCTGCATCGTCATGCCGATAACCAATAGGGCGATGGCGACAATGCCGAGAACGAGAAAAAACGTGAGGTCAATTTTCACGGCGCGGTTGCGCGCGATGATACACGCGGCAGCGCGTTGGCAAAAGTCGGTTCGGGCGCGCGCGTCGTGCGCCAAAAAACCGCAAGGGTTGATTCAACCCTTGCGGTTTTTTCGATTCTTAGAACCGCGCCCAGAGGATTTGGTTTTGCACTTCGTGGTGGAACATGATTTCGGCGCGTTTGATGCGCGTGCCCAGCGCTTTGGGACAGCGTTCGGCGGACGCGAGTTTCAATTCCGCGTATTTGTCCGCGAGGTCGTCGGTGAGCGTCGCGCGCAAAAATTTGCTGGCGGAAAATTTTTCGATGGCGTCATAGATATTGCCCGGCAGATAACGCTTTTGGTCGCGCAAGGCGGCGGCGTTGCGCGCGCGCGGTCCTTCCAAGCCCGTTTTGAGCAGCGCGAAAATCGCCATGTACGGATTGGCGTCGGGCGCGATCGAACGGACTTCGATGCGCGCGGATTTGCTATTGCCGATGGGGATTCGCACCATCGAGCCGCGGTCAATCGGCGACGCTTTGATTTGATTGGGCGCTTCAAAGTGCGGGTCGAGGCGGCGATATGAATTGACGCTGGAATTTAACAAGAGGCACAGTTGGTCGCCGCTCGTGAGAATGCGGTCCACAAAATTCCACGCGAATTGGCTGAGGTTCTCTTCGCCCTGTTCGGACCAAAATAGATTTTTGCCCTTGCGTGAAACGGAAAGATTCGTGTGCATCCCGTTGCCATTGACGTCGGTGACGGGCTTGGGCAAAAACGACGCGGTGGTATCCAGACTGCTGGCGACCTGCCGACAAATCAATTTATACAATTGAATTTGGTCGGCGGCGATGGACGCTTCGGTATAGCTGTAATTCATTTCGAATTGCGAGGGCGCGACTTCGGGATGATCTTTTTCGTTGGCGAAACCCATCGCGCGCTGCACTTCGGCGGCGGTGTCAATAAACTGCCGCAGCGTGTCGCCGGGCAGCGAATGGTAATAACCGCCGATGCTCACGAATTCGAATTGACCGGTTTCGTAATGGTGACGTTCCGCGTCGCGGCCCTTGAAGAGGAATCCTTCGATTTCGGTCGCGGCATTGCAGACGGTCTCGTCACGGTCCCATAATTCTTGCGAATACGCTTTGAGGCGCGAGCGCATGTCGGCGGGATACGCGGCGCCGCTGCGTTCTTGGACGTCGCCAAACACGAGAATTTTGCCGGGTCCGAAAACGTCGGCGGGCAGCCAATAAAAGGCGTGCCAGTCAATGCCGAGCCGCAAATCGGATTCGGCTTGACGCGAAAAACCGCGCACCGAAGAACCGTCGAACGTGAGATTGTCTGCGGACTGGAGCAAAAATTTCTTGTCATAGTCCAGCATGTGGAGACGACCTTCGAGGTCGGTAAAACAGACCGTCACCGCTTTGATGCGCTTTTCGTCGGTGAGGTATTTGGCGCGTTCTTCACGCACCACATCGGCGGCGACGTGACCGAGACGCTGGGCTTTGGCTGCCAGATTCAGCTCTTCGAGCTCGGCGTACGGAATTTCCAAAAAATCGCGCAATTGAGCGCTCATGCAAATACTCCTGTGGGCGAGCATTCCGTCTTTGGCGCTCTATCAAGTTTTCACGTCGCGGTGGGGCAGGGTTCATTATATGCGAGTTGGGGAAAAAGGAAAATTACGCGGCGGACGCGGACGTTGCGCGCTCTAGCCATTCCAAAAAAGCCATTGCTTCGTGGAACGTATTGCCGCACATTTCCGGGGTGGGACGCAGCCGCGCGCACACTGGAGGGCGCGCGGGCGAATCAAAAATCGCGCAGCGGTTGTCGTCCGTCAATTGCGCGCAGCGCACGCCCGCGGGCTTGCCATCCGGCATTCCGGGAATGGGCGAAGAAATCGAAAGCGCGATACAGCACGCGCCGCAGCCGCTGCGACAGTTCATGTTCCTCGTTTCGTCTCTCAAAATAACGGCATTATAATAGCGCTGCGCGCAGCGTCAAACCGATTGACGCCGCGCGTATTCTTGCGGAGAATATCATTGCTCAAATCCAAACGTTTCTGGATTGGCCTCGTCATTACCGTCGTCACGCTCGCGTTGGCGTTTCAGGGCATTCAATTCGATAAACTGCTGGAATCGCTCGCGCGGTTCAATTGGTTGTGGCTGCCCGTTCTGATTGGCGTCTTTTTGATTAGTTATGTCGGGCGCGCATTTCGTTGGCAGGCGTTATTTTTTCCGTACCATCCGCGCTGGATCCGTACCTTTGATTCGCTCAACGTCGGGTATTTGTTGAGTAACGTTACGCCCGCGCGCATTGGCGATTTCGCGCGCGCGTATTTGCTCGGCACGCTGGAAAAAATCCCGGTGGCGCGCGCCCTGTCCACCGTCGTGGTCGAACGCGCGTTGGATGGTTTGACGGTAGTTTTGTTTTTGATTCTTATGCTGCCGTTGACGCCCAATGTGCCGCAGGAGTATGTGCGCGCCGGTTTGACGTTGGGCGCGGTGGGTTTAGCGCTGTTGACGGGGTTGGCAATCGTTTCGTTTTATCAAGAACGCGGCGTGGCGTTTCTCAAAAAACTCGCGGCGCCGTTTCCCTTTTTACAGCGCGAGGGGCTGTGGCGTTTCATCGAACATTTGATTGCGGGCTTTGCGGTGATTCGCACGCCGCGCCCCTTGCTTAAAGCCATTGCCTGGTCCATTGAGATTTGGTTTTTTGCGTCCGTCTTGGCGTGGCTGGTCATGCTGGCGATGGGTTTGCAGCTGCCTTGGATTGCCGGTTTTTGGGTGCAGGTCGCCACCGCGTTGGTGGTCACGGTGGCGGCGTCGCCGGGGCAGCTGGGCGTGTTTCATTTGACCGCCGTATTCATTGTGACGACTATTTTTGGCGCGGACAAAAATCTCGCGCTGGCATACGCGTTTGTGATTCACGGCGTTTCGTATTTGATGTTGATGTTATTGGGAATGATCTCGACGGCGCGGCTAGGTCTTGATTTGGCAAAAATTCAAGACCTTAGCGCGCAGAATGCGGCGGTTGACCGAGCGGCAGAATAATCTTGTCTTGGGGAGGACCGTGCCATGTCCAATGCTTTTCGTCCCAGTCCGTCTCTGACGCCAAACGCAGCTGTTTTGGCAAGTATCCTGAAACGCGTTCCCACGATGGAACAACTCGGCGCCGCGTTTGCGCGTGGCGCGACAAAACTGCGCGCGCAGCTGCCGGCGCTGTGCGAGTTGATGATTTTGGCGGCTTGGGCGCTTTGGTTTGCGTCGCCCTATTTGAATTTTGATCCGCTGCGGCAGCCCGCGGGCGTAGATTTTTTTCTCACGGTTAATTTTCACCACGTTTGGACGCGTTTCAGCGAATGTGGACTTTGCTTTTTCTGGAACGGCGGTTTGAACGGCGGCGCGCCGGCTTTTGCGGATTTGTTTCCCAGCAGTTTGCATCCGCTGGTAATTTTTACCACACTGGGCTGGGGCGTGGTTAATGGCAGCAAAATCGCTTTGGTGGGAATATTTTTTATGGCGGGCTTGGCGCAGTGGTGGCTGGCGCGCGTATTGGGTTTGGGTTGGCTGGCGCGCATGTGGAGCGCGCTGCTCGCGGTGGTCGCGGGCAATCTGGCGGGCAGAATGCAGATGGGTTGGTTTGGCGTCGCCTTGGCGTTGGCGTCCGCCGCGCTGATTTTTCCGCCGCTCATTCGCGTGGCGTTGACGGGCTCGCGTCGCGCCGCCGTCCTTTTGGGCATTGTGATGGCGTGCGCGGCGGTGGCAGGGCAAGGATACATTCAATTTGGACTGATTCTATTGTTGCCCTTGACGTTGGTTCTGGCGCCGTGGGGCAAACCAAATTTTAGAATTGTGATGCGGCGTTACGCGCAAGCGTTTGCGCTGGCGTTTTTACTCGCCGCGCCGTTTCTCTTGCCGCTCGCGCTCAATTTTGACCAAGTCACCAAAGCGGCGGATGTGAATTTCGGCGGCATCCAACCTTTTACTTTTATTCCCTTGAGTTTTGTGGTGAACGACCCGCGATTTTATGGGACGCCAATTTTGGATATGGCGCCGTTTCCGGCGCTGTATGTGAATTATATCGGTTGGATGGCGATTCTTTTGGCGCTGGTGGGCGTGCGGATGGCGCGCCCGGGCGCGGAAACGCGCGTCATGTTGTTTTTGCTTTTGGTGGCAATGACGGCGGCGCTCGCGGCAAGTTTAGAGCCGCGCCAATTTATCAATAATCAGTTTCCGAAATCTTGGCTCGGCTATCAGGTTATGAGCTTGCGCAGCTCGCCCGTCATCGCGGGCCTCGCGGTGTTGCCGGTCTTGGGGCTCGGCGCAATCGGCGTGGACCGCTTGTTTGCCAAACTTGCGGTTGAATTGCAAATCGGGTTCAAGCACGCGGGCGGCGTGAAACCATTGGCTTTTACTTTGAATTGGCTTTTGGTTTTGCCGCTGATCTGGAGCGTCTGGAATGTGCGCCAAGTAACGCAGGGGTGGATTCGGATGGAAGCGTTAGCGCCAAATGTGCCGCGTGTAATTGCGGCGCTGCATACGCCAACGCTCGAATGGGTAAATTTTCCTTGGGGCGAGGCGGGCTATTTAGAGATGGCGATGGCGCGCGGACTGAAAATCGCGAGTTATCCGCTCGCATGGGGTTGGAAAGATCGCCCGGCGCCCGAGGCGACGCTGCAAGCCGAAGGCAAGTGGGCGCCCAAAGATACGGTTGAGGTGGGACCGATTCCTGATGTGGAGGGAATCAAGCTGTACCGCGCGGCTGCCAATCAAGAATACGCCCAAGTGCGATACCGTTCCGCCGAGCCGACCCTTTGCGCCGCGCAGGGCAAGGCGGGCGATATTGATATCGAATGTGACGCCCGTGAGGCGGGCGAATTGGTGGTCAAGGAAAATAATTGGTCGGGATGGAATGTGACGGTGGATGGCAAAACGGCGTCAATCGAAAACGAGCGTTGGATTACGCTGGCGCTGCCTGCCGGAAAACATCATATTCAGTTGCGGTATCGTCCCTGGGAAGGGATGTTGGGTTTTGCGCTTTTGGGTTTGGGCTGTGTGTGGGCGACTTTTTTGTGGCGCAAACCGGATAATCTCGCGGCGGACGCCCAATCTATATCGCCAACCCAAGAAACTCTCTAGTCGGAGCGCCGTTTGAAAATTCTGGTCAGTTTAACGTATTATTATCCTCATTGGACGGGCTTGACCGCATACGCGCTGCGTTTGGCGGAAGGTCTCGCGAAACGCGGGCATCAGCTTACGGTTCTCACTTCGCAATACAAAAAAGAGTTGGCGCGCGTGGAAATGCACAATGGCGTTCGCATCGTGCGCTTGCCCACCGCGCTGCATCTGAGCCGCGGCGTGGTGATGCCCGCGTTTTTGCCGACGCTCTATCGGCTCGCGCGCGAACACGATTTGCTCCAAGTGCATACGCCGATGTTGGAAACGAATCTGGTCACGCGCGTCGGTTTGCTGCGCCGCAAGCCGACCGTGATTACGCATCACGGCGATTTGGTGATGCCGCAAAATGCCTCCGACCAATTCATCGAACGCGTCATGACCGCGCTGATGACGCAGGGCGAACGCGAGGCGACGCGCATCACCGTCCACAGCTGCGATTACGCCGACCACAGCAAATTTCTCGCGCCGTTCCGCGCCAAGCTCGATTGCATTTATCCGCCGGTCGAAATCCCCGAACCGAATGAGGCGCAGGTCGCGCAGTGGCGCGCGGAATTGGGTTTGACGCAAAATAAACTCGTCGGTTTCGCGGGCCGCTTTGTCCAAGAAAAAGGTTTTGATTATTTATTGCAGGCGATTCCGCTCGTGCGCGCGAAAATTCCCAACGTAAAATTTGTGTACGCGGGCGAAATCAACGTGGTGTACGAACGTTTTTTTGACCAATGGAAACGTTTGGTGGAGCAGGAACGCGAGAGCATCGTGACGCTGGGCTTGCTGCTGGAACCGCAGCGTCTGGCAAATTTTTACGCGCTGAATGACGCGTTTGCGCTGCCGAGCCGCACCGATTGTTTTCCGAGCGTGCAAATCGAAGCCATGTTGTCCGGCGCGCCCGTCGTAGCGACCAATATCCCGGGCGCGCGCGAAGTAGTGCGCGTGACGGGCATGGGCAAACTCGTCGCGCCGCGCGACCCGCACGCGCTGGCGGAAGGTTTGATTGAGGTTCTGACGAATCGCGACGCGTATGTCAAAACGCGCGCAGAGATTCGCCAAGTGTTTAATACGGAACGGACGCTCGACGAATACGAAAATCTTTTCGAGTCGCTGCTGACCAAATAGGTATAGATCTTTTGGTTAGGTTTTGGACGATCAGACCCTTCGGGTTTCTGAAAACCCGAAGGGTCTTGGCGCGACGAATACGAAAATCTTTTCGAGTCGCTGCTGACCAAATAGGTATAGATCTTTTGGTTAGGTTTTGGACGATCAAACCCCGGGTTTCTGAAAACCCGAAGGGTCTTGGCGGAACTTGTCAAACAAACTTGACGTCCGCGCATAATGGGCGCCTCGCAGCGATAATGGCAGACGAAAAAGAAAATGAACGTTGACCAAGCGCGCTTGATGCGCCTTTTGCAGAACGAAGCGGACATGGGTTTCAAACGCCGCGTGCGGTATCTGTTTCGCGCGTTGGATTTTCAACCGACGGATGTGGTGTTGGACGCGGGGTGCGGGCGCGGTTTTTTTATGAAATACGTGACCGAACTCGCGCCGTGCCGCTTGTTTGGCGTGGATTTGGATTTCGCGCATTTGGAAATCGCGCTGGCGGAAAATCGCGGGCGCGGCGCGAGCGTGGCGCGCAGTTACATTGACCCGCTGCCGTTTCCGAACGCCGCGTTCGACAAAATTATTTTCAGCGAAGTGTTGGAACATTTGCCCGACGATTGGGGCGGCTTGAATGAAATCAAACGCGTTTTGAAACCGGGCGGTTTGCTCTTTCTCACCGTGCCAAATCACAATTATCCGTTTTGGTGGGACCCGATCAACAAAACGCTCGAAACCGTTTTTCATACGCACATTCAGCGCGGCGCTTTTTCGGGAATTTGGGCGAATCACGAGCGCTTGTATTATCCCGCCGAAATCAAAGCGTTGGTCGCGCGCGCCGGCTTTGAAATGCGCGGTTTCTATCCGATTCTGCATTACTGTTTTCCGTTCGCGCACAATCTGGTGTACGGATTGGGCAAACCGCTGTTTGAAAAAGGCATGCTGCCCGAAACCATGCGCGCGGCGGCGGACCGTTTTGGCGGCGAAACCGCGCAGCCGTCGGCGTTGAATCCGGTGCGCTTGGGTTTGCGCCTGTTTAATTGGATTGACCATTTCAACGAAGATTTGCCCGAAAATACGTCGTTCATGATTAATGCGTTAGCGCTCCGCAAACCCGCTTGACGCTCGCCGGGCGTAAAAATTCGCTCCGCTGCCGCAATCGTTTTATGTCGCGTATTCGCGTTCGCCTCGTCTCCGCCCATCGTTACGAATGGGTTACTCTCGCGTTATTTACTCTCGGCTTGCTCGCGGCGTTTTTGACGCAGCGCGTCATGTATGAAAATGGCGCGTCCTTTGCCGCCGCGCTCGTTTATTTCAGCGCGAGTCTATTGCTCCTCGCCGCCTATGCGCGCGGCGGTTCTGCGTTCGGTCTCGCCGTTCGTTCCGCCTTGCGTCTCGCGCCGCCGACGTCCGCTTCCAATCCCGCGCGCGCGTGGTTTGCGCTGCCCGCGTTTGTATTCGCGCTGATTGCGTTTTTCGAAGCGCGCGCGAACGTTTTTACGCCGCTCGGCGTTTCCGCGTGGGCGACTTGTCTCGTTCTCTTTTTCATCGCGTTCTGGGAAGGTTCGCCGTTGGCGGGATGGGACGCCGCGCGCGCGAAAATCGCCGCGCTGGGGCGCAAGGACAAGCGCGGACGACGCGCGCGATGGCTGCTGCTCGCGCTGCTGGGCGTCATGGCGCTCGGCGCGTTTTTTTATTTTTATCGTCTCGACGCCGTTCCCGCCGAAATGACGAGCGACCACGCGGAAAAAATTCTCGACACGTACGATATTTTGCACGGCAAGTTTTCGGTTTTTTTTGAACGCAACACGGGGCGCGAACCGTTACAGTTTTACGCGAACGCGCTGGTGGTGTGGCTGGGCATTGCGCCGCTCGACATGCTGGCGTTAAAAGTCGTTGGCGCGACGGCGGGCGTCTTGACGCTGCCGGCGGTGTTTTTGCTCGCGCGCGAAACGTTTGACGACCAAGTGGGTTTGCTCGCCGCGTGTTTGTTTGCGGTCAGCATTTTTCCGCTCGCCATTGCGCGCGTCGGTTTGCGCTATCCGTTGGCGCCGCTCTTTGTCGCGTGGACCCTGTTTTTTTTGCTGCGCGCGCTGCGGCGGCAAACGCGCAATGATTTTTTGCTGGCGGGCGTTCTGCTCGGCGTCGGCTTGAACGGTTACAGTCCGTTTCGCGTCGTCGTCGTTTTGACGCTGGCGTGGTTGGTTATATGGCGTTTGTACGATTTCAACGTGACGGCGAACGGGACGCGGCGTTTTGCGTTGAACGCTGCTCTGCTGTTTGGCGCGGCGCTGCTCGTGTGCGCGCCGTTGTTGGGATACATCTCGACGCATCCCGATATGTTTGTCTATCGCATGGCGACGCGTTTGACCTCGCTCGAAGTTCCGGTGCAAGGCAATCCCTTGCTAATTTTTTGGGATAATACTCTGCGCGCGTTCGGCATGTTCAATGTGCGCGGCGATGTGGTGTGGGTGAATTCGCTGCCGAACGCGCCGGCGGTGGATTTTGTTTTGGGCGCGTGTCTGTTTGCGGGCGCGCTGTATGCGCTGTATCGTTTGCTGCGTTTCCGCGAATATCCGTTCGCGCTAATTTTCGCCGCCGTATTTATTTTGCTGCTGCCGTCCACGCTGGCGTTTGCGTTCCCCGAAGAGAATCCGAGCGTGGTGCGCGCGGGCGGCGTCGCGCCGTTCGTGATGATTCTCGCCGCGCTGCCGTTGGCGTGGGCGCGCCAATTGTTTGCGCGCGCGGGTTCGGGAACGCTCGGCGCGTTTTTGGTCGGCATAGTTTTGGTCGGCGTGACGTGGACGAATTTCAATTTGTATTTTACCCGGTACGACGATGAATATCGCCGCGCGGCGTGGAATTCCACCGAGATTGCGGCCGCGCTGCGCGCGTTTGCGGTAAAGGAAAACGATTGGACGCATCTTTACGTCGTGTCCGCGCCGCATTGGGTGGATTATCGCGCGGTGGGCATTCATCTGGGCAATTTTGATTTCAAAAATCATTTGGTCGAAAATGAAACGCAATTCGCGGAACAGGCGCGCGATCCCGCGCCAAAAATGTACGTGTTGAAAAATCAGGATGTGGATTCGTTGGCGCGGTTAAAAAAATTGTATCCGGCGGGCATCGCGGCGCGCATCGCTTCTAAAACGCCCGGACGCGATTTTGTGGCGTTTTTTACGCGCGGCGAATAACCGCGCATGGAAATTGGCTGTGCTATAATTTGGCGTCTCTGATGAATCATCGCAATTTTTCTTTCGGGCTGCTTGCGCTGGGATTGCTGCTCGGCATTCTCATCGGGCGTTGGTTCATGCCGGACCGTTATGGTCTGGTCACGATGATTCTGTTGGTTGGCGGCGGCATTTTGGTTGGCGCGCTCTTGACGTGGGGATTCGTATCGCGGCGCGCCGCGCAAAATGCGCCGCGCGCGCCGATGGAAGCGCCGGGTGAATTTGCGGCGCCCGTCGCGGTTTCCGCCGCGCCCGCGGTTTGGCGCATCGAACTGGGCGCGACGCGCATTGCGGTGCGGTACGATGCGGCGTGGCGGCAGCGCGCGCGGTCCGAATGGGGCGCGCGTTTCGAGCGCCGCGATGGCAAACTGTCTTGGCTCGCCGTCGCGTGTTTGTTTGGCGCGGTCGGTTTGGCGTTGTACGGACAGTTTGCTTTTGGCAGCGCCAAGACGTTTTCCAACGGCGCATACGCGTATCTGTTCGCGGCGCTCGGTTTTGGCGCGTTGGTCTGGGCTTTTGACGCGGACGCGCCCGATTCAAAGCGCGCGCCGGACGCGGCGAACGATTCGCCGCTGTCGAGCCGCATCCGTCTGGCGATGATTTTGCTGGCGTCCGCGGGCGCGGCGCTCGCGGCGTTTGTGGGCGCGACGACGGCTTGGAACGTTTCGCAAACCGGAAACGTGGCGCTCTGGCTCGGCGTTTGCGCTTTGTACGCGGGCGCGTTCGTGCCGTGGGCGGCGATTGGCGCGCGTTTGCGAACGCGCGCCGCGCGCGACCTGAACGCATTCGGGCAGCGTCTGTGGCGGCATCGCGTCGAACTGTTGGCGTTGTTTGTAATTATGGCGGTCGCGTTTGTGGCGCGCTATTGGCGGCTGGCGTGGATTCCCGGAATCTTTGGCGGCGACGAAGGCGAGATGGGCGCCGCGGCGCTCGACGTTTTGAATGGGCAGCTCCAAAATCCTTTTATCACCGGTTGGCTGTCGCACGGCACGCTCTATTTTTTCACGCAATCATTTTTTTTGCGTTTTCTGGGTCCGACGATTTTCGGCTTGCGCCTTTCCAGCGTGTTGGCGGGAACGCTCAGCGTGTTTCTGGCGTACCTTTTGATACGCCGCCTTTTTTCCGTTCGCTTGGCGCTGTTGACCGCCGCGCTGTTCGCGGTCTTTGATTTTCACATTCATTTTAGCCGCATCGCGCTCAACAATATCTTTGATTCATTGTTTGCGCCGCTCACGCTGCTGCTGCTCTATGTGGGTTTGGAATCGCGGCGCGCCATGTATTTTGCGTTCGCGGGCATGACGATGGGCTTGGCGCTTTATTTTTATCACGGCGCGCGTTTGATTCCGCTGGTTGTGATTGTGTTTGGCTTGTACCTGCTGTTCACGCAGCGCGATTTGATTTTGAAAAATCTCGTCAATTTCGGCTGGCTCGGTTTGGGCGCGTTCATTGTGGCGGGCCCTCTTTTGTATTTCTTTTATTTGCATCCGAATGATTTCATGGCGCGGCTCGCGCAGCGCGGCATTTTTCAATCGGGCTGGTTTGAAAAGCAAATTGAAAGCGGCAAGACCGGCGCCGCCGTGATGTTGGAACAACTGCGCCGTTCTTTTTTCGCGTTCAACGCGATCCCCGACCCGACGAATTGGTTCGGAACGGGGATGCCGCTCTTGGATCCGCTGTCGGGCATGTTCTTTGTTTTTGGAATCGTTTACAGCGCGTTCCAATGGCGCAAAAAAAATTACGCGTTGATGTTCATCTGGTTATTTCTCGGCGTGTTTTTTGGCAGTACCTTGTTGGAGAATCCGCCCACGAGTCCAAGTTTTGTCATTGTGACGATACCGGCGATGTTTTTTGTCGCGCTCGGTTTGGATAAACTATTTGAATTGGCGGGGCATGCGCTGCGTCCGCTCGCGCGCGTCCGCCGTTATGCGGTCGCGGCGATTGTATTGTTGATTGCGACGTGGAGCTTGGCGTTTTATTTCGTCGCGTACACGCCGCGCAATGCGTATGGCGGCGAACCGAATTGGGTCATTGGCGAGCTGACGCAATATCTGCAAACGCGCACCGACAAATATCGCGTGTATTTTGTCGCGCCGCCGTACATTTATTTGGGCATCGGTTCGCGGAAATTTTTGATGCCGCAGCTGCGCGGGGAGAACGTTTTGGAACCCATCGCCGGCGCGGCGGATTTGCAATTTGTCAAGCCCTCTCATCCGGCGCTCTTTGTCTTTGTGCCGGCGCGCGAACAAGAATTGCCGGCGGTCCAAGCGGCTTTTCCGGGCGGCGCGACGCTCCGCTTTGACAAGCCCGACGGCAAACTGCTCTTTATTATTTACCAAGTCAACACGCCCTAATCTGGGATTCATCTGCGCCGAGTAAAATCGCGCCGCTAGAAATTTCGCATGAACGATTCTGTGTATGAAAATGTGAACGCGCCCGACGCGTCGCGTGAAAACAATCCGAACGATTCTGCCGCCGCGCCCGTGCCGCCGCAAACGGACGCGCAATCTGCCGTCGCGTCGAACGCTGCCGACGGCGGTCTGGGCGCGTGGCTGCGCGCGCATTGGGTCGTCGCAGCGTTGATTGCAATTTTGGCGCTGGCGGCGTTCTTGCGTTTCCCCGCGCTCGAGTTCGCGCCCGACAAGGAAAATCCCGACCAAAAAATCTTGACGTTTCGTTCGTGGGACGGCGACCAACATTTGCATCCCGACGAACGTTTCTTGACGATGGTTTCGTCCGCGATTCGTTTGCCCTCTTCCATCGGCGAGTATTTTGACACGGACGCGTCGCCGATGAATCCGTACAATAATAATTTCGGTTCGTTTGTGTACGGGACCGCGCCGCTTTTCATCGTGCGCTTGACGGCGGAATTGGCGCACATGACCGACTATTGGAATATCCACATGGTCGGGCGCATCCTGTCCGCGCTGTTTGATTTGTTCACCTGCTTGATGGTGTTTTTCATCGGACGCCGTTTGTTTGGCGTCAAGGTGGGTTTGTTCGCCGCGCTCATGTACGCGCTCGCCGTTTTGCCGATTCAACAATCGCATTTCATGACGGTGGACGCGTTCGGCAATGTGCCGCTCGTTTTGGCGTTCTGGTTCACGCTCGACATTGCCGAAGGCAAGCGCGGCGTTTGGGCGTACATTTGGGCGGGCGTGGCGTTTGGGCTCGCCGTCGCGTCGCGCATCAATTTTGCAACGTTCGCGGCGATTATTGTTTTGGCGGCGCTGCTGCGTTTGGCGACCTTGTTGAACCCCATCAAACGCATCGCGCTCCAATCGTCCGACGCCGCGCGTGAAACCAAAACGTATGGGGCGGACGCGGATTCCGTCGGCGGCGAACCGGCGACGAACGCTCCTGCGCCGACGCGCACGCTCACGCTGGGGCCCTTGATTTTTGAAATCGAAGCGCGCGAACGCGCCGCGGACGCTTTGCCCGCCGACGAAACGGAACGCGCGCATTTTTGGAACGCGCTCGTATTCGTCGCGGTAGGTTTGTTTCTCGCCGCGCTCGCGTCGCTGTTGACGTTTCGCGTCGCGCAGCCGTACGCGTTCAAAGGATTGTTTTCGCTCAATCCCAAATGGCTCGACGATATGAAATTTATCAGCGAGCTCATTGGCGGACAGATTGATTATCCGCCGAGTCATCAGTGGACGGGCCGCGCCGCGTATCTCTTTCCGCTGTACAATATTTTCAATTATGGTTTAGGTTTCCCCGGCGCGCTCGCCGCGTTCGGCGGTTTCATCGTCGGCGTGTATGAAATTTTGCGCCATCGCCAATGGAATCATTTATTGATGGCGTTGTGGGTCGGCGGATTCTTTTTGTATCTCGGTCAGCAGTTTGTTCTCGTCATCCGTTACTATTTGCCGCTGTATCCCTTTTTTGCCATTTACGCGGGCTTTTTTGTCTTTTGGTTGTGGGATCATGCCGCGCAGACGCGCGCGCCTTGGCGCGTTGTCGCGCGCGCGGCGACGGCTGCGTTCATTGTCGTGACGCTCGGCTATACATTCTTTTGGGCGAACGCGTTCGCCTCGATATACACGCGTCCGGTTTCGCGCATCGCCGCGTCGAATTGGCTCAAAGCGAACGTGCCGCCGGACGCCGTGATTGCGAACGAACATTGGGACGATCCGCTGCCGTTCGGCGGTTACAAAGGATTGTCTTCGTCGGGCGACGGCTTGATGGACAATTACGGCGAGGATGGACCCGAAAAACGCGCGCAGCTGCAAGCGTGGCTCGACGAAGCGGATTACATTGTCTTGTCGTCCAACCGGTTGTATCAATCCATTCCGCGTTTGCCGCTGCGGTATCCTTTGACGACCAAGTATTACGAATGGTTGTTTGACGGCGAACTCGGTTTCGACAAAATCCAAGAGTTCACCTCGTACCCGCAGTGGTTCGGCATTGTCATTAACGACGATTCGTCGGACGAAGCGTTCACGGTGTACGACCATCCCAAAGTTTTGATTTTCAAAAAGAGCGCGCGCTATTCGTCCGCGCATACGGCGCAACTTTTGAACAGCGTGGATTTGTCGGAATTGGAAAAACTGAAACCGATTGACGCGGTGGCGTCCAAAAACGGTTTTCGTATGTCGCCCAAACTTGAGGCGGCAAATTACGCGGGCGGTACGTGGTCGGATATTTTCAATCCGCGCGACGTGGTGAATCAAATGCCGCTGCTCGCGTGGCTGGCGGCGCTTTGGGCAATCGGTTGGATCGCGTTTCCGTACGCGTTTGTCGCGTTCCGAAAATTTTCCGACCGCGGGTACGCGTTCGCCAAAACGCTCGGCGTTCTCGCGTTCGCGTGGTTGACGTGGACGCTGGCGAGTTACCAAGTCCTGCCGTTTGAACGGACGACCATGTTCTTGGCGCTGGCGGCGATGCTCGGCGGCGCGGTTCTCATTGGCTGGTTTCAACGCGCGGAATTTTCAAGGTTTTTACGCGCGCGTTGGAAATTGCTGCTCGGCATCGAAATCGTGTATCTCGCGTTCTTTGCCATTGATTTGGCGCTGCGGTACGGCAATCCCGATTTGTGGCATCCTTGGTTCGGCGGCGAAAAGCCGATGGATTTTGCGTATCTCAACGCGGTCGTCAAGACTACTTTTTTCCCCGCCTACAATCCGTGGTTCGAGGGCGGATTCATCAACTATTATTATTTCGGGCAGGTCATTAGCGCGACGTTGACGAAATTCATCGGCGTCGTCCCCGAAGTCGCTTACAATTTATTGCTGCCGACGTTTTTTGGCTTGACCGCGAGCGGCGCGTTCGGCGTGGCGTTCAATCTGGTTGCCAAAACGAACGACGCTGAACCGACGACGGACGACGCAGCGTCACATGCCGCATTGCCCATTCCGAATCTGCGGCGCGCGTGCGCTGCCGGCATTCTCGCCGCCATTTTTGTTTTGATTCTCGGCAATCTCGGTCAGGTCGGCGTGTTGGTCAAAGGGCTGACTGATTTGGGGCAATCGCACGGCGGCGCGGGCGGCGTCTCGAGTTTCCTCGCGGGTTTGATTGCGTGGCTCGGCGGCAGCGAAATTCCCGTGCCGATTGGCAATTGGTATTGGACGGCGACGCGCATCATTCCCGATACGATTAACGAATTTCCGTTCTTTACGTTTGTCTATGCGGACTTGCACGCGCATTTGATGGCGCTGCCGTTCACGCTCGCGGCGTTGGGCGTCGCCGCGCACGCCGTGTTGAATCGCGCGCGGCTGCAGTGGTACGATTTGGGCATTGCGGCGCTCGTGTTGGGTTCGCTGCGCGCCATCAACACGTGGGATTTTCCGACGTACCTCGCGCTGGTTGGCTGCGCGCTCGGCTTGGGTTTTTTCGCGGAACCGCAAACGGCGCCGCGCGACGACGCGTTGGATTCGCCCACCGGCGGTTTGAATTGGAGCGAACTGATTCAGCGCTATTTGTGGCTGCTCGTTTTGGTCTTTGCCCAAATCGCGGTTGTGGTCATGCCGACGAACGCGGCGGGCGTGCGCGTCACTATCGAGATGGCGATTTTTATTTTCGTCCTGCTGTTCGCGTGGGTCTTGGGCATGGCGCGTTTTGGTTTGCGGCTCGATCCGCGCGCGTTCGGTTGGAAATTGGGTTGGCGCATGATAGCGTTGATTGCGCTCGCGGTCGCGTTTTATTTTCCGTACATGTTTTATTACGGCACGGCGTACACGAGCGTGGAATTGTGGAAAGAGGCGCGTACGACGTTGAGCGATTACTTGGTCGTACACGGCATTTTCTTGTTTCTCACCGCGACCTATTTCGGCGTCCTGCTGCTCAATCCCGCCGCGCGCACCTTGCGCGAGTCCGGTAAAACGGCGTCGCTGCAATCCTTCGCGGAGGGATGGTGGATTTATCTCGCGCCGGCGCTGGCGGTCTTTGAAATTGGCTTGCTTTTTCTCGGCTTGTACGTATTCGCGCTTGCCGTGCCGTTTCTCGCGGTCGGCGCGTGGATTTTGTTTGAACGCGAAACGCATTTGACGCATCGCTTTCTCGCGCTGGTTCTGCTGGCGGCGCTGCTGTTGACCGTGATGGTCGAGATGATCACGCTCAAGGGCGACATCGGGCGCATGAATACGGTGTTTAAATTTTATTTGCAAGCGTGGGTGTTTTTTGCGGTGGCGAACGTCGCGGGCTTGGCGCTGGTATTCCGTCATTTGTGGTTTCGCAAAACTGCGACCGATGCCGCGACGGGGCAAAAAAGCGGCGGCGATTCGCCCGCGCTGCAAACGGGTAAAGCCGCGTGGTGGGGCGTTGCGGCGCTTTTGGTTTTCGCGGGCTTGCTGTATCCCGCGTTCGCCGCGTGGGCAAAAGTGAACGACCGTTTTGTCGCGGATGCCGCGCCCGGCTTGAACGGTTTGGATTACATGAAGCAGGCGGTGTACAACACGCACGACCAACAGATTGCGTTGATTCAAGATTACGACGCGATTCAATGGCTGCGCGAAAACGTTCAGGGTTCGCCGGTCATTCTCGAAGGCAACGATAGTTTGTATCGGTGGGGCAATCGCGTTTCCATCAATACCGGTTTGCCGACGATCATCGGTTGGGATTGGCACACCAAGCAGCAGTACTCGCTCCTGCCCGGCGAAATTGTGGACAATCGCATTCGCGACGTGTCCGAAATTTATCAAACGACGGACCCGGAAGAGGCGCTGCAATTGCTGCGCCATTATAACGTTTCGCTGGTCTATGTCGGACCGTTGGAACGCATTTTGTACGGCGAGTCCGGTTTGGAAAAATTTGAAACGATGGCGGCGGCGGACGCCTTGACCCAAGTGTACGACGCCAATGGCGTGCAGATTTATGTGGTCGGCATCAAGTCGCGCAAGTGATTAAACGCTAATGTTGTATCTGTTTCTCTGGTGGCTCTTGCTCCTCGCATTGGGTTTCGCCGCGCTGCCTGCGACGCAGCGCGTACTGCGTTTTTTGCCCGACCGCGGGTACGCGTTCGCCAAACCGTTCGCGCTGCTGCTGTGGGTATATCCGTTTTGGCTGCTCACGTCGCTCGGCTTTTTGCAAAACGATTTTGGCGTGCTGGCGTTTTTGCTCGTCGCGCTCGCGGCGGCGAGTTGGGGTTTGCTGCGCGGACGCGGCGAGCGTTCGACGCTGACGTGGCTGCGCGCGCAGTGGAAATATGTTTTGGTCGTCGAAATTATTTTTTTGGTCGCGTACCTCGCGTTCGCGTATTTTCGCGCGTTCAATCCCGAAATCAACGCGACGGAAAAACCGATGGAATTCATGTTTCTCAATTCCATCCTGCAGAGCCAAACGTTTCCGCCGCATGACGCGTGGCTGTCTGGTTTTGCCATCAGTTATTATTATCTCGGTTATGTGATGGTGGCGGCGCTGGCGAAACTCGGCGGCATCCCGTCCGCGTACGCGTTCAATCTCGGTTTGATTATGACGTTCGCGCTCGCGGCGGTGGGCGCGTTCGGTTTGCTTTTTAATCTGACGCGTTACGCGCAGCGCGACGCGCACGCGGTCAAACGTTCGCGCGCGCCGTATGTGTTTGGCGTCATGGCGGCGTTGTTCCTGTTGGTCATTGGCAATCTCGAAGGCGCGTTCGAGGCGGGCTATAACGCGGGCGTCGGTTCGCGCGAATTTTACGCGTCGTTGAATTTGCACGGTTTGGAAGAGGTGCAGCCGTCCGGTACATTCAAACCGGAGGATGGGTGGTGGTGGTGGCGCGCGTCGCGCGTCTTGAACGACATAAATCCGAGCGGCGGCGGTCACGTCGAAGTGATTGACGAATTTCCGTTCTTTAGTTTTCTGCTCGGCGATTTGCATCCGCACGTTTTGGCGCTGCCGTTCGGTTTGCTCGCGCTCGCGTGCGCGCTCAATCTCATGCTGCGCCCCGTGACGCCGCTCGCGTCGGAAGGTTTGCTCTCGCTCTGGCGCACCCAAGTTTTGACGCCGGAAATTTTGCCGATGACGTTGGTCGTCGGCGCGTTGGGCATGTTGAATACGTGGGATATTGTGACGTACGGCATTCTCATCGCCGCCGCGTTCGCCATCCGCCAGTATCGCGCGCACGGCAAAGCGTCGGGGGCGATGGCGGCGACCTCTCTTGCCTACTTGATCGTTTTGTACGTCGGCGCGGCGTTATTGTTTGCGCCATTCTATGCGAGTTTTTCGTCGCAGGCGCGCGGCATTGCGCCCAATATCTTTAATCGCACGCCGCTCGCGCAGTATCTCATCATGTTCGGTTTGTTTATTTTTATCGTCGCGAGTTTTGCGGCGGTCTTGCTGTTTCAACAACCGAACCGTCGGCGCGCGCTCGGGGAAATCGCGCGCTGGACGCTGCTGCCGCTCGCCGTGCCGTTGGTCATTGCGGCGTTGGGCGTCGTCGTGCTGTGGCGCAGCGTCGAATTGCAAAACATGTTGGCGGGCGTTTTGAATCTGGCGCCGCAAGATACGCCCGTCGGCGTCATAAGAGCGTTCGCGGAAACGTTCGCCGCGAATCCCGGCACATTCATTTTGCTGGTCGTCTTGATTGCGTCCGTCGCCGCGTTGGGGCGTTTGCATCTGGCAAATTCCGAAAACGAAAACGCAGCGCGGCGCACGGCGACGACGTTCGCACTGCTGCTCGCGTTGACCGCGCTGCTCTTGACGTTTGGCGTCGAATTTTTATACATCCGCGATACGTTTGAAACGCGCATGAATACGGTGTTCAAGTTGTATTATCAGGCGTGGCTGCTGTTTAGCGTTGCGGCGGCGTTCGGCGTGTATTATATTTGGCAGACGACGCGCGGCGCGGTCAAATACGTTTGGTTCGGCGCGTTGGGCGGCTTGACGTTTTTGAGTTTGTTGTATCCATTTTTCGCGCTGCCGAGCCGCGCGAACGATTTCAAACCCGACGCGCGCGCGGGCGTGCCGACGCTGGACGGTTGGGTGTGGGTGCGAAACGCGTTTCCCGACGATTACGCGGCGATTGAATGGGCGCGCTCAAATATCCCGTCCGACGCGGTGATTGTCGAAGCGGCGGGACGCGAGTATTCGTTCGACAATCGCGTTGCGGTGGCGACGGGTTTGCAAAGCGTGTTGGGATGGGGCGGACACGAATTGCAGTGGCGCGGCAATTACGACCAAGCGGGACCGCGCGAGCGCGACGTTGAACAGATTTATCGTTCGCGTGATGTCGCGGAGGCGCGCGCGCTGCTGGATAAATATAACGTGAGTTATGTGATCGTCGGCGGCATCGAGCGCGACAAATATCAACTGAATCAAGCGTTGGCGGATAAATTTAGCAAATTGGGCGAACTTGTTTTTGAACAAAATTCCATACGCATTTATCGCGTCGGCGCGTCGAATTGACGCCGCCGCGCGCAGTATCATCGCATTGTCATGTCGAAATCTCGTTCTCGCAAACAAAATACCGACGCCGCCGTTTTAGCCGCGCCCGGCTCGGAGGTCGTGACGGACGCCGCGCTGCCCGCGGACGTTGAAATTTCCGCCGTCGAACCCGCGCCCGCTTTTTGGGACGCCGCCGCGTCATGGCTCACGCTCGAAACGGCGGCATATTTCGCGCTGGGCGTCATTGCCGTTTTGCTGCGCGTGATGAATTTGGACGCGCGCCCGCTCGCGCCGGACGAAGCCAAAACGGCGGCGGCGGCGTGGGCGTTTTTGCAAGGGCAGCCCGTCGGCGAATTTTCCAGCCCGCTCGTCTTGACGCTCGAATGGGTCGCGTTTTTATTGTTTGGCGCGTTCGATTTGACCGCGCGTTTGCTGCCCGCCGCGTTGAGCGCGCTGCTTGTGTTTGTGCCATTGCTGGCGCGCCATACGTTCGGACGCACCGGCGCGCTGACGGCGGCGCTTTTGCTCGCGGTTTCGCCGACGCTTGTTTTCTTTGGACGCTATGGCGGCGCGTCCGCTTTGGCGGCGGGCGGAATGGTCGCGGCGTTGATTTTGTTTTGGAATTTTCGCGCGTCGCACAACGCGCGCGATTTGTATCTCGGCGCGCTGCTCGCCGCGCTCGCGCTGACCGCCGACGCGACGGCGTTTCCGATTTTGGTCGGCGGCGCGAGTTATATTGCGTTCGTGCTTTTGCGGACGCGGCGCGCGCGCGCGGACGCGGAAACGCCCGCCGAAACCGCCGATGCCAAGTGGCGGCGCAAGCCGTACGTGCGCGCGGCGTTTCTGTTTGGCGCAGTGTACATTTTGGCGGCGACGACCTTTTTGTTGAATCGCGACGGAATGGGCGCGGCGTTCAATTTATTGGGCGCGTGGTTGTCCGCGTGGTCCGGGTTCGGTTCGTTCACGACGCCGTTGAATTATGCGTTGACGTATGAGCCGCTCGCGCTGCTTTTTGGTTTGGCGGGCGCGGTGTTGGCGTTGTCCTATCGCGGCGCCGAGGCGGAAGGATTGGACCTTTTGCGAACGTTGACGGTCAGCGCCGTTTTCGCGTTCGCGTGGTACTCGCTGGGCGTAAATAAAAAACCCGCCGATGTCGTCGCCGTAACACTGCCGTTGATTTTGCTCGCCGGTTGGTTCATTGGCAATTTGTTGGAACGCGCGCACGCGGAAATTCGCGCGTCCGGCGGCGCGAGTTCGGCGCTGACGGGCGAACTTCCGATTTCGCTCATGCTGTTATTGTTGACCGTACTGCTCTATTTCCAAGTGGGCGCGTTTTTACAGCAGACGCGCTTTTCGCCCGCGCTCGACGCGCTGTACCGCGTGTTGGGCGGCGCGGACGCGCCCTCTATGGTCGCCGCGTTTGCGACCTTGAGCATCCTCACGGTTTTCTTGCTCGCGATTTTTGCCGGCTTGAGCGTGGCGCTCGTGGGCGTGGGGCGCACGTTGACGCTGCTCGCGTTAGCGCTGTGCGCGATTTTATTTTTGGGCCAATTGCGCGCGCTCGAACTGTTGAATTTTGATACGAACGAGCCGCTGCGCGAAATTGTCGCGGCGGAGCAAACGCCGCAGCATGTACGCACGCTGGTTCAGGATTTGGCATGGTATTCGCAAATCCGGCACGGCGACCAACACGTCATGCGGATCGCGGCGGATGAAAAATTGGGCGCGGTCGGACGGTGGTATCTGCGCGATTTTATTAACGTGACTTGGACGGACCAAATCGAACGCGCGGCGAACGCGCAAGCCATCGTTTCGCCCGCCGCGACGCCGCCGCCCGGCGATTGGATGGGGCAGCGTTATCGCGTCCAAACCGAATGGTCGCTGGGCAATGCGAGCGGTTTGGACGTATGGAAATGGTATGTCTTGCGCCTCGGCGGCAGCGAATCCGCGCAAACGACCATGCTGTGGCTGCCGACGGAAAAATAATTTTCGATTTTCGATTTCTGATTCTTGTTTCGGCGCGGCGCGCCGATGCTTTATCGAAAATCGAAATTCTAAAATCTGAATTCAGAAATGTCTGCACAGGTTGAACAACCCCAACACTCTCTCTGGGAAACGCCCTTGAGCGCGCTGGCGAAAATCAATTGGGACGTCGCGCTCTTGGTCGCGCTGCTCTTGATTGCGGCGGTCACGCGCTTTTATGATTTGGGCAGCGCGGCGTGGAGCCACGACGAAGCCATTCATACGCACTGGTCGAATGATTTGTACATGGGGCGCGGCTATATCCACAATCCGATTTATCATGGCCCCCTCTTGTATCACGCGACGGCGCTCGCGTTTTTTATCTTGGGCGACAATGATTTTTCCGCGCGCGTCATGCCCGTCCTCTTTGGCTTGGTTTTGATTGCCGCGCCCTTTTTGTTCCGCCAATGGCTGGGCAAGCGCGGCTGGGTCGTCACGAGCGTCATGCTCTTGATTTCGCCCGTCGTCGCGCATTACTCGCGCGTGGACCGTCACGATATTTACGTCGAAGTTTGCGTCGTGCTGTTGGCGTTGGCGATCATGAAATATCTCACCGCGCGCAAAATGAATTGGTTGTATTTCGCGGTGGCGGCGCTGGCGCTTGCCTTTACGGCGATGGAGACGACGTTCATTTTCATGGCGTTGTTTGGCTATTTCCTCGCGTCCGCGTTCACGTTCGACTGGTTCAATAAACGAATGCCGGCGGCGAAAATGACGAACGCCGCGCTCGCGGCGGTTTTGGGTTTGCCGTTCGCGTTTTTGGCGGTCATTCTTTTTATTCTGGAAAAGTTTGGCTTGTGGCGCGATAAACACACGCCCGAAGGCGAGAGCGCGTTCGACGCCGCGGCGTTCGATTTACTGCTCGTGTTGGGCACGTTTCTCGTGCCGATGGGCGCGACGCCGTTATTTATCAAGTACGGTTTTGCGGGCATCAATCGTTTGTTCGGCACGGCATTGACGACCGACCCGACCGATTACGCGGCGGTGGCTTCGATTCAGGCGAGCGGCATCGCGCTGGTGTTTTTCATTCTCGCGTCGGCGGCGGTGGGCTTGCTTTGGAATTGGCGCAAGTGGCTGATTTGCGCGGTGTGGTTTTATCCCATCATGCTCGTCTTGTTCACGACGTTCTTTACCAACCCGGCGGGCATCGGCTCCGGTTTCGTCGGCTCGCTCGGCTATTGGATTTCGCAGCAAAGCGTCCAGCGCGGCGGGCAGCCGCAGTATTATTATTTCCTGATTACGATGCCGATGTACGAATATCTGCCGTATCTGTTTGGCGGTTTGGGTTTGGTGTATATTCTGTGGCGGCGCTGTTGGAAACGCGCGGCGCTTTTTGTCGGCGCGGCTGCGGTCTTGGCGGCGCTCGAAGCGTACATCTGGTTCACCCCCGGCATCGTCCAACCCGTTCCGGGCGCCGAAAGCCAGAGCTGGCTCTTGCAGAGTTTTCCGTTCTTTGGCGGCAAAGACAGTTTGCAAGCCGCGAATTTTACCGTGCTGCTGCTCGGCGTTTTGATGCCGCTCTTTTTCGCGCTGTCCTACGATCCCGACGACGCATCCACGCGCTTTCCAACTTTGTTGGGCGTGTGGAGCATCGGCGTCCTCGTGTTGTTTTCATGGGCGGGCGAAAAAATGCCGTGGCTCAATATGCACCTTGCCATTCCGTTATCATTCGTCGCGGGCTATTTCATGAACGATGTGCTGCACGCGGACTGGCGCGCGTTGTACAAACAGGGCGCGCTGTGGATGGCGCTCGTACTGACGCTCGGTTTGCTCGTGCTGGCGTTCCAATTCTTTTTCGGTCCCGCGCCGTTAGCCGGTACGCCATTGGACGATTTCGCCGCGCGTTCGAGCGCCATCGTCGCCATTTTGATTATCGGCGCGTGCGCGGGCGGCGTCGTATATTTGGGCATGACGCTCGGTTTGAAAAACGCGCTGCGCGTTTTGCTCGTGACGTTGTTCGTCATCATGGCGCTGTTCACCATTCGCACGACCGCGAGCGCGGCGTATTACAACAAAGATATGGCGACCGAAGTGTTGGTGTACGCGCAAGGCACGCCGGACGTTCCCGCGGCGATGCGCGAAATCGAAGCGTTGTCGCAGCGACTGTGCGCGGGCAACGCCAACGACGCCAAAATTCAAGTGAATTGCGAAAACGGTAAAATCAAAGTCGCCTATGACGACGATTCGTCGTGGCCCTTTGTGTGGTATCTGCGCGATTATTCCAACGCGCAATTTTACGGCAAGAAACCCGGCGGTCCGTTTGACGCCGAAGTGGTGATTGTGGGCGACGCGAACGAAGCCGAAGTGAAACCGTTTCTCGGCAATCGTTATTTCAAACGACAGATGCGTTTGGTCTGGTGGCCCGTCGAAGATTACAAAGGTTTGACGTGGACGAAATTGTTGGGCGGCGTGGATGAAAACGGCAATCCGGTACAAGGATTTTTACAGCCCGAAAATTTCAAAAAAATCGTGCGCGATATTTGGTTCTATCGCAAATACGGGTACGACTTGAGCAGTTGGCCCTATGTCCATCGCTTTTCGTTTTACATCCGCAAAGATATCGCGAATCAATTGTGGCAGTACGCGGGCGTCGTGCCGCCGACGGCAGTGGAAGACGACCCGTACACGAAACAATTTATCAATGACTTGCAAGCGCGCGCGGCAATCGCCGGCGGCGAAGGCGGCTTTAGTAATCCGAAAAATATGGCGCTCGGCCCCGATGGTTCGCTGTATGTGACGGATACGAATAATCATCGTATCCAAAAATTCGACGCCGCGCGCAATTTCGTACAAGCGTGGGGCGGGCAGGGCAGCGCGCCGGGCCAATTCAACGAGCCGTGGGGCATCGCCGTCGGCGCGGACGGTTCCGTCTATGTCGCGGATACGTGGAATCATCGCATCCAAAAATTCGACAAGGACGGAAATTTTATCGGCATGTGGGGCGCGTTCGGCGACGTGGGCGAAGCGTACGATACCAACTTGACAGAGTTGTACGGTCCGCGCGCGATTGTTTTGGACAAACAGGGCAATGTGTGGGTGACGGACACGGGCAACGAACGCGTGATAGAGTTTTCGCCCAACGGCGAACCGCAGGACGCGGTGGGCGGCACGGGCGCGAACGTCGGTCAATTCCTCGAACCCGTCGGCATTGCGATTGACCGGCTGGGCAATTTCTATGTCGCGGATACATGGAATCGGCGCATCCAAGTTTTTGACGCGGATTGGAACCCGCTGCGCCAAATCGAGGTCGAAGCGTGGGATACGCAATCGGTCGTCAATAAACCGTACATTGCGGTGGACGCGGACGGCGCGATCTATGTCACCGACCCCGAAGGGTATCGCGTGATCAAATACGGCGCGGACGGCAAAGTGCGCGCGGTGTGGGGCGCGCCCGGCAGCGACATGGCGAGTATGCAATTGCCGACGGGCATCGCGCTGGACGCGAACGGACAAATCTATCTCGCGGACGCGGGCAACAACCGCATCTTGATTTATGACGCCGTGAAACAATAAGTTTGTGCGTAAAAAAAATCGCCGCAATCTGCGGCGATTTTTTTATGGCGGAAGGATGACAAACGTCTCGGCGATGCCGCGCACGATGTCGTCAAAAGCCGCGTCCGCCGCGTCGCCGGTGACGGTCACGAGATACGCGTCGCCCGAAGCGGAAACGTACAGATATTGCGTCCCGCGCAGCGTGACGAGTTTCGCGCGGTCGTCCACGAACGCGAGCGTATAATCGAACGCGGCGACGTTCATGCCATTGCGTTGAAAGGGCGCGCGCGTCCGAGTCAGCTGCGCGCCGCGCACCAATTGCGGCAGCGTTTCCGCGTACGCGGACGCGACGCCGGCGATATTTTGATTGGGCGGCAGCGCGGCGCGCGCGATGGAAATTGTGCGCGGCTGCGGCGCGGCGTTTTGGTCCGCCGCGTAAAAAATAAATTCTTTGTACTGCTCCGCTTCAAGAAGCGCGCGCAGCGTATCCGCGAGCGGCGGGTTATTCGCTTGCGCGGCGGCGACCGCGTTTTTGATTTCGTCCGCTTGCAGTTTGATCTCTTGCCACCCATCCGGCAGCGTCAGCTGATACGTCGAACGCTTGAAAATTTTCCAGCCGGGCGCGGCGGTGGGCAAGACGACGGCGGGGCGCGTCGGCGTCGGCGGATGTGTCGGCGGCGCGGGCGGCGTCGGCGTCGCGTTTTCGCCGCACGCGCTCAAAATGAAAACGAACGTCAGTCCCACGCTCCAGATCAAAAACCTAAAATTCATCACGACTCCTCGCGCGCGATTCTATCCCACATTCCGCGCGTGTGCAACGTTTTTTTCTGACGACGGATAATTTTTTGTTGTGAGGCGTTACATCAAGTATAATCGTCGCAGTTACCCCTGATTCGGAGACCTCTGGTGAAACTACACGAACATCAATCCAAAGAACTGTTTGCGCGTTACGGCATTCCCACGCCCAAAGGCAAAGTGGCGTACGACGCCGAGACCGCGCGCGAGATTGCAAAACAAATCGGCTTGCCCGTCGTCGTCAAAGCCCAAGTGTTGGTCGGCGGACGCGGCAAAGCGGGCGGCGTCAAGGTGGCAAGAACCGCCGACCAAGTGGAAGAACACGCGAGCGCCATTCTCGGCATGAGCATCAAAGGTTTGCCCGTGCGAAAAGTGTTAATTGATCCCGCCGTGTCCGCGCAAGCGGAAATTTATCTCGGCATTGTGGTGGACCGCGCGCAAGGCGCGCCGGTGATGATGGCGTCCGCCGCGGGCGGCGTCGAAATCGAAGAGGTCGCGCGCGTCACGCCCGAAAAAATCAAACGGCAGACCATTGACCCGCTGCTCGGTTTGCAGGCGTACCAAGCGCGCGAACTGGCGTTTGGCATCGGGCTGGATAAAAAACTCGTCGCCGAATTTGTCAAAATCGCGCTCGGCTTGTATCGCGTCTTTGTGGATACGGACGCGTCGCTCGTCGAAATCAATCCGCTGTTTATCACGAACGAAAATACTTTGATTGCGGCGGACGGCAAACTGGTTCTCGACGACAGCGCGCTGGACCGCCATCACGATTTGGAAGCGCTGCGCGACGCCGACGAAGAAAATCAAGCCGAACGCGAAGCCCGCACCGCCGGTCTTTCGTTTGTGAAATTGGACGGCAACATCGGCTGCATGGTCAACGGCGCCGGTTTGGCGATGGCGACGATGGACGTGATCAAATTTTACGGCGGCGAACCGGCGAATTTTTTGGACATTGGCGGCGGCGCCAAAGCCGACAAAGTCGCGGCGGCGCTGCGCATTATTCTCGCCGACCCGAACGTCAAAGCGGTGCTGTTTAATATCTTTGGCGGCATCACGCGCGGCGACGAAGTGGCGCGCGGCATCGTCGAGGCGCTCGGTCAGGTCAAGACCGACGTGCCGATGGTGGCGCGCATTGTCGGCACAAACGCGGAAGAAGGGCGGCGCATTCTCGCCGACGCGCACATGCAAACCGCCGCGTCGCTCGAAGAGGGCGCGAAACTCGCCGTTGAAATCGTCAAAGGCAAAAAATAATTGACGCTATGAATTGGTCTGCAGCGCGCGAGGAAGCGGTTGGCTTGCTGGGCGATTTGATTCGCATCAATACGACGAATCCGCCCGGCGGCGAAATTGCCGCGTGCCAATATCTCGCCCAAGTTCTGGCGCGCGAAGGCATCGCGGCGACGATTTTGGAAGCGGCGCCGGGGCGCGGCAATCTGGTCGCGCGTTTGCGCGGCAGCGGTCGCGGCGCGCCGCTGCTGTTGATGGCGCATCTCGACGTGGTGCCGGTGGAAGCCGCGCGCTGGCAATACGACCCGTTCGGCGGCGAAATTCACGACGGGTTTTTGTACGGCCGCGGCGCGCTCGACACCAAAGATTTGGTCGCGATCGAGCTCGCCGTTTTTCTCTGGCTCAAGCGCAATCAGATTCCGCTCGCGCGCGATGTCATTCTCATGGCGAACGCGGACGAAGAGGCGGGCGGACGGTACGGCGCGGCGTGGATGGTGCGCGAACATCCCGATTTGATTCGCGCGGAATACGCCATCAATGAAGGCGGCGGTTTCGGCTCGACGATTCTGGGCAAACGTATTTATACCATTCAGACCGGCGAGAAAGGCACGGCGCGTTTTACGCTGCGCGCGTTCGGCAGACCGGGCCACGCGTCCATTCCCCAGCGCGACAATGCCGTGCTGCATCTCGCGCGCGCGTTGGACACATTGAGCGGCGCGCAATTTCCGATGCACGTCAGCGCGACCGCGCGCAATTATTTGGAAGGTTTGGCGAACGCGTTGGGCGGACCGGCGGCGGCGGGTTTGCGCCAATTAGCCGACGGCAAAAATGGCGGACGCGCGCTCGCGCATTTACCGTTGGACGAAGGAATGCGCGGTTTGCTTTATGCGATGCTGCACAATACCGCGACGCCGACGAAATTGAACGCGGGCGGCAAAATCAACGTCATTCCCTCCGTCGCCGAAGCGCAGGTGGACGCGCGTTTGACGCCGGGGCAAACCGCCGAAACGTTTTTGCGCGAACTGCGCGCCGTCTTGGGCGACGCGTACGAAATTGAATTTCATCAGCCGACGACGCAGGGCATCGAAGCCGACCCGCAGTCGCCGCTGTACGATACGATGGTGCGCGTATTGAAACAACACGATCCCGCCGCCATCGCGCTGCCCGATTTGGTCGTCGGCGCGACGGACGCGCGGCACGTGACCAAACTCGGCGTCAAAGTGTACGGCTTTTGTCCGATGTTTGACGACGCGAGCGAAATGGAGCGCGTGCATGGCGACGACGAACGCGTCCGTTTGGAAAACGTCGGTTTCGGCGCGCGCGTCTTGTATCAGGTCGTGAGCGAATTCGCGCAAACCGCATGACATGAATCCCGACGACGTTGTGCTTGTGGCGCTCGTACAATCGCCGCGCGATTTGGAAATTGCCGCGCGCGAGCGCTGGTATCGCATTCCGACGCGCCACGCGCCCCGCTACTTTGGCGGCGCGCAAGCGCTCGCGTTTTATCTGCCCGCCGCGTTCCGGGAACGCAAATGGAGCATTGATACCTTTGCGACGGTGCGCGGGCATGAATTGGTACGGCGGCGCGATTTGCTGCCGGACGAGGCGCGGCATCCGCGCGCGGACGAAACGTATTACAAATTGCAATTGGGCGCGCTGCAAACGCGCGTGCCGCCGATAGTTTCCAAACGCGGGCGGCGCGTCCTGTTTTTGTGGACGAACTGGGAAAAATTTTCCAACGCGCGCGAGTGGAATGATTTGTATCTGCGAACGCCCGCGCACGAAGCGTTGTACGACGCGCTGCGCGCGGACGCTTTGGACGTGGAACGCGAAACGTTTGTGCGCGAGGGGCGCGCGCGGTATCGCGTAGATTTTTTGGTGTATGTGCCGCAGGGTCAAATCGCCGTCACGCTGGGCGAAACGAGCGCGCAAAAACGCGCGGGCGCGCGGCAAATGCATTTGACGGTGACGCCTGCGGAAATTCAAGCGAATCTCGCGCGTGTGCGGCGCAAGATTCAGCGCGCGGCGCGCGAACTACAACAATCCTATTCGACGAGGCAAGCATGAGCATTTTGGTAGATAAAAATACGCGTCTCTTGGTGCAAGGCATTACCGGACGCGAAGGCATGTTTCATACAAAAAATTCAATCGAGTACGGCACGAACGTCGTCGCGGGCGTGACGCCGGGGCGCGGCGGCGAAACTGTTTTGGACGTGCCGATTTTCAATACCGTGGCGGACGCGGTGCGCGCGACGGGCGCGAACGTTTCGGTCATTTATGTGCCGGCGAGCGGCGCGGCGGACGCGATGCTCGAAGCGAGCGCGGCGGATATTCCGTTGGTGGTCTGCATCACCGAACGCGTGCCGGTCCAAGATATGATGCGCGTCAAGCGCGAATTCACTCAACGCGGCACGAAACTCGTTGGACCCAACTGCCCCGGTTTGATTAGTCCCGACCAAGCCAAAGTCGGCATCATTCCCGGCAACATTTGCAAGCCGGGCCCCGTCGGTTTGGTTTCGCGCAGCGGCACGTTGACGTACGAAGTCGTGGACGCGCTGACGCGGCAAGGCAACGGGCAGTCCACTTGCGTTGGCATCGGCGGCGACCCGGTGCGCGGTTTAAATTTTGTCCAAGTTTTGGAAATGTTCCAAGCCGATCCTGCCACCCAAGCCATCATCGTCATTGGCGAAATCGGCGGCACGGACGAAGAAAAGGCGGCGGCGTACATCAAAGAGTATGTCGCCAAACCGGTGGTCGCGTTCATTGCGGGACAGACCGCGCCGCCCGGCAAACGGATGGGTCACGCGGGCGCCATCATCGAAGGCGGAACCGGCACGGCGGAGGAAAAAATCAAAGCGTTCCAAGCGGTTGGCGTTCCCGTCGCGCGCTATCCGGTCGAGTGCGCGGAACTGATTGCTCGCGTTTTATGAAAACGGGCTTGCGGTTCCCTCAAGGAACGCAAGCTCTTTTTTTTTCGCGTTATGTCGCGCGTCAATGCCGTGTCGCAAAAATTATACGCGGGCGTTTGGGTCGCCAGCGTGCGCGGGCGCGTGGTCGCTTCGGGCGGCAGCGCGCAAGAAACGCTGCTGCACTGCCGCGCGATGCGCTTGAAAGACGAGCCGGTTTTGAGATTTTATCCCGCCGCTAAACCTCAAAGCGCGGACGCGGAACGACGCCGCGCTAAAAAATCCAAGCATGACGCTGCTTGAAACTTTGCGCGCGTTTTTGCGAACGCGCGACGCGCCCACTTTTCTGGTCGGCGGCACGGTGCGCGACCTGCTGCTCGGACGCGCCATTCACGACGCGGATGTGGTCGTGCAGGGCGACGCGTCCGCGCTGGCGCGCGCGTTCGCGGACAAAATCGGCGCGGCGTTTTACGTGATGGATGAAGCGTTCGACGTGGCGCGCGTGATTTGGGACCGGGCGGGCGCGCGCGAGATTGCGGATTTTGCGCGCATGCGCGGCGGGAGCATTGTCCAAGATTTGCAGACGCGCGATTTTACCGTGAACGCGATGGCGGTGGACGCGGTTCATTGGCAGGGCGACGCGGCGGCGGTGATTGACCCGTTCGGCGCTCTGAACGATTTGGCGGCTAGACGTTTGCGCGCCGTTTCCGACATGGTGTTTCGCAGCGACGCGGTGCGTTTGGCGCGCGCGGTGCGTTTGGAAGCGGAATTGGATTTTAGCGCGGACGAAGCGACGGCGCGATGGATTGCGCGTGACGCGTCGTTGATTCAGCGCGCGCCGATGGAGCGCGTGCGCGATGAATTGATGCGGACGCTCGGCGCGGACCGCGTATTGACGGCGCTGCGCCGCCTCGACGCGTTCGCGCTGCTCGGATATATTTTGCCCGAAGTGGAGGCGCTGCGCGGCGTTACGCAATCGCCGCCGCACATTTACGATGCGTTGGAACATTCGCTGCGCGCCGTCGCGGCGGCGGCGGAAACGGAACGCGCGGGGTACGCCGATTTGGCGGAGGGCGCGTACGACGCGCGTCTTGCCGCGCATTTTGCCGGGACCGTCGGCGTTTATACACGGCGCGAAATGCTGCGTTTGACGCTCTTGCTGCACGACATTGGCAAACCGGCGGCGCGCACGGTCGAGCCGTCGGGACGAATTCGTTTTTTGGGTCACGAAGCGCAAGGCGTCGCGTTGGTCGTTCCCGCGCTGCGCCGTTTGCGTTTTAGCGTCGAACAGATTCATTGGGTGAAAACCATCGTCGCCAATCACTTGCGTCCGATTTTGCTCGCGCAAAATGGCGCGAGTCGGCGCGCGCTCTATCGCTATTTTCGCGCGACGGGCGACGCGGGCGTGGATACGGCGATTCACGCGTGGTGCGACCAGCGCGCGACGTATGGCGAGACGATGCCGCCGGAGGTTGCGGCGGCGCAGCAAGCGACGCTTGCGCGGCTGCTCGAAACGTATTATCACGCGCACGCGCAAATGGTCGCGCCGCGTCCGCTCGTGGACGGGAACGCCGTGATGCAAGCGTTGGGCTTGCCGCCGGGACCGGCGGTGCGCGCGGCGCTGGAGGCGGCGCTGGAGGCGCAGGCGTTGGGCGAAATTACCACGCGCGACGAGGCATTGGCGTTCCTGAAAAGGCGTCAGCGCGGCGATTAAAAACTTTGACATGCCCGTTGATTCACCTATAATCCTGTTTTGCTTGTCAAAGCGTTAGCCCTATGGCTAATGCTTTTTAATTCGTAGAGTTTTGAAAGGTCACATGCGTCAACGAACTTATATTTCGCTCGCCCTGATAGTTTTGCTCGCCATTTTTGCGGGCTGGATTGCTTTGACCAATCCCAAAATTCAGATGGGCGATACCACGCGCGAGGTCAAAGTCCATCTGGGCTTGGATTTGCAGGGCGGTTTGCGCGTTTTGCTTCAGGCGGATTTGCCGGAAGGCACGGCGATTTCTGCCGAACAAATGCAAGTGGCGCGCAGTATTATTGACAAACGTATCAATGCGTTGGGCGTCTCCGAGCCGTTGATTCAGGTTCAGGGGACCAACCGCATTGTGGTGGAATTGCCGGGCATCGAAAATTCCGAAGATGCGGTCAAGGCGTTTGGCAATACGGGCTTGCTGGAATTTGTGGACGCGGGAAATACGCCGCTGCAGCAAGGCACGATTATTCAAACGACGGGGCCCTCGGCGACAAACTCGTGCGCCCGCGCCGTATCCCAAGTTAGCCCGACGCCAACCGTTGCGCCTTCCGCGACCATCACTTCGACGGGCGCGGTGACCGAGACCAATCCGGTTACGGCGAGCCAAGTTTTCACGACGGTGATGACCGGCGATTGTTTGCAGAACGCGGTGGTCAGCTTTCAGCAAAACACCAATGCGCCGGTGATTGATTTTGAATTACGCAGCGGCGGCGCCACTATTTTTGGCGAACACACCACCAACAATGTCGGCAAGTATTTGGCGATTGTATTGGACAAGCGCGTGATTTCGTCGCCGTCCATCAATTCGCCCATTACCGGCGGGCGCGGCATCATCGAGGGCCGCTTTACCATTCCCGAAGCGAACGCGTTGGCGGTGCAGCTCAAGTACGGTTCGCTGCCAATTCCGCTGCGGATCGAAACGACGACCAACATCGGTCCGACGCTCGGTCAAGATTCCATCAATCGCAGTTTCATCGCTGGCATCATCGGCGTTGCCATCGTCGCGTTTTTCATGATTGCCTATTATCGGATGCCCGGCGTGTTGGCGGTGATTGCGTTGACGATTTATGGTTTCATCGTCTTTGCGATTTACAAAATCGGCATCCCCGGATTGTTTGAATATGTGACGTTGACGCTGGCGGGCATTGCGGGTTTCATCTTGTCGCTCGGCGTGGCGGTGGACGGCAACATTTTGATTTTTGAACGCATGAAAGAAGAGCTGCGCGAAGGGCGCCCGTTGGGCATTGCCATCGAAGCCGGCTTTGAGCGCGCGTGGCCCTCGATTCGCGATTCGAACGCTTCGACGTTAATCACGTCGTTGATTCTGTTGTGGTTCGGCTCTTCCTTTGGCGCCAGCATCGTCGCCGGTTTTGCGATTACGCTCATGATTGGCGTCCTGGTCGGGCTGTTCACTTCGGTTTTTGTCACCCGCACCTTTTTGCGCGTGGTGTATGACCTCTTTCCGAACGTTGGGTTATGGTGGTACGGCGTCAACGACATGCCGCGCCGTTCCACTAAATCGTACGCGCCAACCGCAGAATGAAAGGATTTTGAGACGTGATTGATTTTGTCGGACGACGTTACCTGTATTTTTTCATCTCGCTCCTGATTATCGTGCCGGGCGTCATTGCGCTGGGCGTGCATTGGGTCCAGTTCGGCGTGCCCTTTACGATGGCGATTGATTTCACCGGCGGCACCAACTGGGAAATGGTGGACATTGCGCGCGTGCCGACGACGGAAGAGGTGCGGGCGATTTACGAAAAATATGGAATCCGCGACGCAGTGCCGCAACCCGAAACTTTGGAAGGCAAACCGGGCGTGCTGATTCGCTCCAGCGAAGTGCGCCCCGAAGTGAAACCGCTGATTGCGGCGGACCTCAAAGCGCTGCTCGGCAATTTTACCGAAGTGCGTTTTGAATCGGCGGGTCCCGCCATCGGCGCCGAAGTTTCGCAGCGCGCGGCGCAAGCCGTCGGTCTGGCGGCGTTGGCGATTTTGATTTTCTTGACTATCGCCTTTCGCAAAGCGCCGCATCCATTTCGGTATGGCGCCGCCGCCGTTATCGCCATGTTCCACGATATTCTCGTGGTGCTGGGTTTGGCTGCCATCTTTGCGCTGTTCTTTGGCTGGCAAGTGGACGCGCTGTTTCTCACGGCGTTGTTGACGGTCATTGGTTTTTCCGTGCATGACACGATTGTGGTGTTTGACCGCATCCGCGAAAATCTCACGCGTCTGCGCGGGATGCCGTTCGATAACGTCGTGAATCACAGCATCATGCAAACGCTCGACCGGTCGCTCAATACGCAATTGGTGGTGTTGTTCACGCTTGCCGCGCTGGCGTTGTTTGGCGGCGTGACGATTCGTCAATTCGTTTTGACGATGTTGATTGGCATTTTGAGCGGCACCTATTCCTCCATTTTTAACGCCTCGCAAATTTTGGTCGTGTGGGAAGACGGCGACGTCGGCAATTTTTTCCGCCGCCTGTTTGGCAAAACGGAAAAAGCGCCCGCCGCTTGAACGCGCGCCGAATTCAGCTGAACAACAAAAACCTTCGAGGCGTTATCGTCCCGAAGGTTTTTTGTGTTAAGATAAACGCGTGAGCGAAACGACAATCCAAATTCGCGCGGGGCGTCTGGACGATTTGGACGCGCTGGCGCAGTTTACGCGCAAAACGTTTCATTGGGGCGATTATATTTCGGAAGCGTGGCCTCATTGGGTGGAATCGTCGCACGGCGAATTGTTGGTCGCCGAACTGCATGGCGCGTTGGTCGGGACGGTGCATGTGGGTTATCTGGGCGCGCGCGAAGCGTGGCTCGAAGGCGTGCGCGTGCATCCCGCGTTCCGCCATCAGCAGATTGCGACGACCTTGATCCAAGACGCGCACCGCCGCGCGAAACAGAGACGCTGTCGCGTGATGCGCCTCGAAACTTTTGCCAATAACCTCCGAGCGCAGCGCCTGTTTGAAAAATTGGGTTATCGCCGCGCAGTTCAATACGCGCGCTATCGCGCGCGTGCGATAAAGGACGACGCGCTTGCCATGCGCGCGGCAAAACGCGCGGACGCGGCGCATTGTTGGGAAATCTGGACGACGGCGCGGCGCGGTCGCCGCGCGCACCCGTTGACGCGCGCGCCGTTCGGTTGGTTGTGGTGGGAATTTTCACTGCCGCGTTTGCGCGCGGCGCTGCGCGCCAACAAAGTGTGGCTCTCGGCGGACGGACGCGCGTTCATGGTCTTGGGCCGCGACCAAGAATTACAAATCCTCGCGCTCGCCGGTACGCCGCGCGGCATACAAGAATTGCTGCACGGCGCGCGGCAGCTGGCAAAACGCCAAGAAATGACGCGCGCGTATTGGTTCACGCCGTACACGGCGCGCGCCCGCGCGCTGGCGGCGCAAGCGCATTTTACGTTGGACGAAGCGGGCATGTTGATTTACGAATATGTTTTGTAGAATCGTCGGATGGGCATGCGTTTTGGGCGCGCTGCTTGCGCTGGCGAGTCCGGCGGCGGCGCAGCAAGACGTCGCCGCGCAAACCTTTGCGCGCATCAATCAAGCGCGCGCCGACGCCGGTTTGCCGCCGTTGGCGTTGAACGCGCAATTGAACGCGGCGGCGCAAGCGCACGCGGACGATATGCAAAAGAACGGCGTAAGCTTGGGGCATCGCGGTTCCGACGGTTCGACCATCAAACAGCGCATTGCGCGCGCGGGCTATGGCGGCGGAACGACGGGCGAAAATTGGGCGGCGTATCGCACCTTTGACCAAATCATGAATTTTTGGTTGAACGACCCGCCGCATCGTTCCAATATCTTGAATAATAAATTTCGTGAAATCGGCGTCGGCGTCGCGTCGCGCGCCAACGGCGGTTTGATTATCGTCACCGATTTTGGCGCGTCGGACAACGCGCCTGAAATTGCGGCGGCAGCCGCCGCGCCGCCTCAAGCGCCGCAAAAACCGCGCGCCGCGCCGACGCAAGCCAAACCCGCCGCGCCCAAACCGACCCGCGCGCCGACGCGCCAACCGACGCGTCCACCGACGGCAAAAGCGACGCGCGTACCGCAGCCAACCGCGCCGCCCGCGCCCACGCCGGAACCCCAACCCGAACCTACGCGCGTTGCGATTGCGCGCGCGCCGCAAACGCAAATCAAAGCGACTGCGCCGCTGTACGCGCGGGGCCGCGCCGCGAAAAGCGTTGTGCGCGGCAGCGCGTCCAACGCGGTCGGCGCCGCGCACGGCGCGGGCGATGCGCTGCGTATGAGTTTGGGCGCCGCGTTGGCGGTGAGCGGCGCGCTCGTTTTGGGTCTGGCAATGGCTGGACATTGGCGTTTTCGTAGACGGTGAGACGTTATGGGAATCACAAATCCGCTCTTGGAACGATATGTGCGCGAAACGGCGCCGCTTTTGATACCGCATATCAATAATTTGCGGCGCGTGCGCGCGGCATTGAACGATGGACGCGCCGAATTTGTGGCGCAATACAGGGCCCTGGCGGAACAGGACGAACAGAATCCCGCGCGCGGGCGCGCACGCGGCGCCGAATTGGCGAACCAAATGACGGCGGTCTGGGCGGACAGTCTCGCCGACCACGCGCTGCCGGATGCGCTGCAGCACGGCGCGGCTTGGAGCGCGGAATTGTATGCCGACGGTTTGGATTTTGCCGACCAATATGTGTTGTGGAAACAGTACCGGCGCGCGTTATTGCCGACGCTGCTGCGCGAATTTGCCGCGGGCCCCGAACTCGCGCTCGCGTTCGAAGCGTTGGACGCGCAAGAGCGCGTGGTGATGGGTTTGGTGGGCGTGATGGGCATCGTCGGCGCACGAGAACAATTGACGCAAGGCGTTCATTTGCGTTCGGTGGGCCGCTTGACCGGCGGTTTGGCGCACGCGATGAACAATACGATGGCGGTGATTGTGGGGCGCGCGCAAATTGTCGAAGAGCAATTGACGAATGAAGATTTGCGCCAAGAGCTGCGTTCGATTCAACGCGTCGCGCGCGCGGGCGCGGAATCGTTTCGCCAACTGCATCAGTTTGCGACGGAACATGACGGGCGCGCGCCGGAACGCGTGGATGTCAACCTCATCGTCAATCAAGTGATTCAATTGACGCGTTTTCGCTGGCGCGATGACGCCGAGGCGAGCGGCATTTCGATTGATATCGTCAAGGACTTGGATGTGGCGCCGCAAATTTGGGCGCAGCCCGCGTTATTGCGCGACGCGCTAGTGGAATTGATTTTGAACAGCGTCGAAGCCATGCCATTGGGCGGCATTGTGACGCTGCGGACCGAACGTGCGGACGACAAGGTAGTGATTCTGGTCATGGACCAGGGCGAGGGGATGGACGAGGCGACGCGCACGCGCGCGCTGGAACCGTTCTTTACGACCAAAGCGGTGGGGCATGTCGGTTTGGGTTTGGCGACGGTCGCCGAAATCGTGCGACAGTTGAACGGGACGTTGGCTTTGGAAAGCGAACGCGGGCAAGGCACGACGGTGCGGATTGCGCTGCCGATTGCGGCGGCAGCGTCCACGCCGACGGAACGTCAACAAGCGCGCATGGCGCGCTGGGCGAGTATTTTGGTGGTGGACGACGAGCCGCAAATCCGCGATGTCGCCGCGCGCACGTTTCATTTGCGCGGCTTTCGCGTCGTCGCCGCCGATTCGGGCGCGGACGCGCTGCGCGTGTTTCAAGAAAAGGGCCCCTTTGAAGTGGTCATTACCGATTTGGGGATGCCGGCGATGAACGGGTTCGAGTTGGCGCGCGCGCTCAAAGACCTGCATCCGCAGACGATTGTGATTTTGATGACGGGCTGGGCGGCGGAAATTGACCCGGTGAAGATGCGCGAGTCGGGCATTGACCGCGCGATTTCCAAACCGTTCGACGTGGATCAGGTGGTCCAGCTCATCGGCGAAGCGTTTGCGATTCAAGAGAAAAAATAGGACGCGTTCCGGTCTGTTTATGAATCCTTCCGACCTTTTTAGTCTCGCCGGACTTTTTTTTGCCGCGCTGGCGGCGGGCGCGGTCAATGCAATCGCAGGCGGCGGCAGTTTGATTTCGTTTCCCGCGCTGTTGGCGTTTGGCGCCACGCACGGGATTTCCGCCAAAATGGCAAACGCGACGAACAACGCGGCGTTGGTGCCCGGCTCGGTCGCGGGCGTATTTGGTTTTTGGGCGGAGGTCAAACGCTCGCGGCGTTTGGTCGCGTTTATCGCGATACCGAGCGTCGTGGGCGGTTTATTGGGCGCATTGCTGCTGTCGCGTACGCCCGAAGAAATTTTTCAAAAACTGGTGCCGTTCCTAATTTTGTTTGCGACGCTGTTGTTCGCGGGCCGCGATTCCATTAACAGATTCACGCGGCGCGGCGCGGCGGAGGGTGACCAGCTGACGCGCACCGGCGGCGTGATTGGATTTGTGTTTCAACTCATCATTGCCACGTATGGCGGTTATTTTGGGGCGGGGCAGAGTTTGATGATGATGGCGGTGTTTGGCGTGATGGGTATCCGCGACATTCACGAAATCAATGGTTTGAAAACGGCGTCGGCGGTGATGATTAACGGCGTCGCGTTGATTTTTTTTGCGACGCAAGGTTTGGTTGCGTGGAACGTGGCGCTGTGGATGGCGTGCGGCGCGATTATCGGCGGTTATTTCGCGGCGCGCATTTCCAAGCGCATTCCGCAAAAGTATTTGCAGTGGACCGTGATTGGCGTGGGGCTGAGTGTGTCCGCCATTTTATTTGTACGGACCTTTTGAACGAATGTCCGCGTGCAAAAAAAAATCTCGCCCGATAAAGGCGAGATTTTTTTTGTGAAACGTTTTTTAACGGATCCCCAATCCGCTGCCACATGCCAAAAAGTTTCCGAGACGGTCAAGCAAACATCCTTGCACGTTCACGGCATTTTGATAACCGCTGGGGATGCTGACGGTGACGTTGGTAAATTGCTGGGCGTACGGAATCGCGCCGACGTTGCTGCTGCCGACGACTTGGCCCATATTGTTGAACGCGGTAATTTGCACTTGGGCCGGCGCGTTGGTATTGTCATAAAAATACTGCACCGGCACGTTAATGGCGCCGAAACCCGCTTGCTGCGCGGGCGAAAGCGTGATGGTGTTGCGCTGCGGCGGCGGCGTGGGCGTGGGCGGCGGCGCGCTGCTCACATACACGGTTGCGACAGAGTCCACGCGCTGCCCTTGACACAACGCGGTGAGAATGTACGTGGTGGTAACGTTGGGCGAAAGCGTGGTTTGCCCCGGCGCAGTGACGGAACTGCTGCCCGCCGGCGTTTGCAGCCGAATCTGGTCGGCGTTGTTGACCGCGCCCCAAATCAAAGTTGCGGCTTGGCCCGCGCGGATATTTTGCGGACTGGCATAAAAACTTGTGATTTGCGGCGTGCCGTTGCAGCCGGATTGCGGCACGTTAATCACGGCATCCATTTGCTGCCCAAAGGTATACCCATTCGGCGCGCGCAGCTGCCAGACGCTGCGATACGTGCCGGGCTGCTGCGGCGCAATCATATTGACGCTGATGTTGGAAGATTGCCCCGGCGCGGTTTGCGGGACGGACGAAGGCGATTGCGCGCCCAACGGCGTATTGTTCACGTTAACGTTGCCGTACGTATTGATCCAAATGCACGTGCCGGTATTTTGCACTTGCCACGTTTTTTGGAATTGGGTTCCCGGTTGGATGACCGAATTATCGGGAATGGTCACGTCGCTCAAGACGCGCGAACCGACGATACATGGATTCGGCGTGTTGGTGGGACTGGCGGAACCGCCGACGTTAATCGAAACCGACGCTTGGCCGGTGACGCCTTGCGAGCTTGTGGCGCGCACGACAACGTTGTGAAATCCCGGCGTTGTGTTCCAATACTGGACGCTCGCGAACGGCGATTGGGGGACGCCATTCGGCGGCTGGCTGGTGGCGATATACGTATTGTCAATAAAGAGCTGCACGAACGAGATGCCGCCCGCGCCGCTTGCCACTGAAGAAATGCCAATCGTTTGGCCAGGTTGAAATTGCATGCCGTTGGTCGGATTTTGAATCGTGACCGTCGTGTCGCCAAATTGCGACGGCGGCGCGGCGCGCGCGCTGGATGGCGCGAACGCGACAAACAGCGCGCACGAGACGAGCAGTAGGAAAGCGTATAATTTTTTCACAGCGTCTCCAAGTGAATGATGATGCGCTGATTATCTATCAAACGCGCACAGATGGCAATGGGGGATTCCCGGTGATTACCCCCATCTTGGAAATCACGTCGGGTTCAAGACTCCAAGGGTTTTCGAAAATCCTTGGGGTCTTGAAATATGAGTAATCACCAGGGGAATCAGGGCAGCCAAGCGCTCGGAATGTCATCGGCGAGATCGGTTGTGACCGCCGTCAAACTTCCCCCGCCTTCATTCGCCAAATACGCGTTCCAATTCCCATTCCACACGGCGAGCAAGAGACGATGCCCCGCCCAGGCGATGGGCTGCGCGCCGTTGTTGTTGTCCCCGGGCGGATTGATGAAAACGCGCTGGTCCGCGCCGCTCGCGTTCATCACCCACACGCGCCAGTTTTGGCGCCTGAGAAAATCGCGCGCCGCCCACGCAATTTGACTGCCGTCGGGAGACCACACGGGCGCGGCGTTGATGAGGTCGTTGTCGGTGAGTTGCCGTTCGTCCGCGCCGTTCACATTCACGACAAAAACGTTGGGATACAACGCCGCGCCCGGCGTAGAGACGCGCGCGACGGCGGCATAGGCAATGCGTCCGCCGTCGGGCGACCAACGCGGCATGGGCGAATACTCGCGCGTGGCGCCGGTCGCCGCCGACAAGCGGAGCAGTAATTTCGCGCCGCCGCCGTTTGCGTCCATCGTCCACAATTCCGGCGCGCCCGCGCGCGGCGTTCGCACAAATACAATGCGGCGTCCGTCCGGCGACCAATCGGGATCGGTGTCGCTAAAGGCGCCGCCGGCGCGCGCGGAAAGGTCAACCACGTTGCCGCCGTCAAAATCCATTGCAAAAATATGATTGACGATATTGGGCATCGTCGCAACCGTGCGATAAAACACGATGCGTTCGCCGTCGGGCGCATAACGCGCGCCGAACGCGCTGCCACCGCGCGTCAATTGTTGGCGTACGACGCCGTTTTCGCCCAACGCGAAAATATCGTACGCGCCATTGCGATTGGAAGAGACTAGTATGCTGCCGCCGCTTGGCGCATTGACGGCGCGGGTGGGACGCGGCAGCGCGGTGGGACCCGGCGTCGGCGTCGGCGGCGCTTGCGCGATTTGCAAGGACGCGGGCGAACCTGTCAACGCGAGAAATTCGCCGCTGACCCAACCGCGCTGCCCCGAATCGGATGGATAGATAATTTGATACCACGTTTCATCCGCCAGTTTGGCGATCACCAAAACGCGCGCGGCGTCGGGAATGCGGGTCGCAACTTCGTAATTCGTGCCGGGACCCGCGCGCATACGCAAGGGATCGCCTGCGGTCTTGACGATGGCATAGATGGCGCCTTCGGGCGGTTTGGGCGCGTTCAAACCGATGGGCAGCGCGTTGACATCGCCTTGCGGCGCGACGACCTCGCCAAAAATCCAACCGATGTTGCCGGACGCTTCGGGATATTCAATCGAAAACCATTGGCTGTCGTCGGTGCGCGACAATAACGCGACGACGGTTTGCGGCGCCAAGCGGCCGAGAATGCGCGCGGCGGTGTTGGGTTGTTCGCGCACGCGCAGCGTATCGGTGACGACCGCGCGCAGGGGCGCAAAGGTCGGCGAAGGCGCGGCGCGCGGCGTGAGCGTCGGAAAGGGCGTGCGCGTGCTGCGCCGCGTGGGCGTGGGCGAAACGGAAGGCGTCGGCGTCGGCGTCACTTGGCACGCGGTGAACAGCGTCACGACGAGTATAAAAAAGAGAACGACGCTCCAAGAAACGTTCGATTGCTGGGACACGAATTATTTTTGGGGAAGCCGGCGGCGCGCGGCGTCGGAAAATCTAAACTGCGGAATATCGCGCTGCGCTGCCGCGTCGGTTCGACGCGGCAGCGCCTTTGAGCGAGGATTGAAAAAAGAGTGAGAGAAATTTTCTCTCACTCTGGGAAACTATCCGTTACGGCGCGATTGCCATTTTGGCATAGACCCACAAATCGGGATGCACGTTCGATTCCACCACTAGACGCGCGTCGGTACCGTTAGTGCGAATGGCATAGATTGCCCAACCTTTACCGCCCTGGTCGGTGCGATAGAAAATCCATTGACCATCGCTCGACCAAAGCGGCATACCGTGCGTGCCGACGTCTTGAGTGATTTGGGTGCGCCCGGAGCCGTCCGCGTGCGCGATCCAAATTTGGGTATGTCCGTTTTCGTCCGGCGCTTGAAAGGCGATTTGCGACGCGTTGGGCGACCAGGCGCCCGCTTCGCCGTTCGTAATTAGGGTTGGATTGTTGGGATCGCCTTCAAACGCGTTCAGCGTCAAAACGGAACCGCAGTTTGCGCCGCCTTTGCAGCCGTCGAACAAAACGTTTGCGCCGGGCGCGGGCTGCCACGCGGGCCGCCAACCATCGGCAATGACGATGGGCGTGTTATCGGGTCCGACGCCGATGCGTAAAATCTGACTGGTGAGGCGGTTGCTCGGCACCACGTTATAAGCAATGTGATTGCCGTCGGGCGACCAGGTGGGATAACCCGCCGCCGATTCTTCAGTTACGACGCCGAGTATTTGCCCGTTGGCGGACGCGAGCCCGATGCCCAAACCGCCGGTATCGCGGCGCATCCGATAGGCGATGCGGCTGCCGTCGGGCGATAACGCCGGTTCGCTGCCGTTCGGGATGAGTTGCGTCAAACCCGTACCGTCCGCGCGCACGCGATGGATATTAAATTTGCCGTTTTCAAACGAATCGAAAATGATGCTGCCCGGAGGCGCGCCGCCGGCGACGGGCGGCTGCGCGGTTTCATGGACGGCAGTGGCTTGAACCGTTGCCGTCGCCGGTTCGGTGGCGGTAACAGTGGTCGTGGCAACGGCAGTCGCGTGGGGTTGCTCGGTTGTGGCGACAGCAGTTGGCGCCTGAACCGTCGTCGTCACTTGGGTCGAGACGGTGGGTTGAATGGCGACTTGGGTTGCCGCGGCGGTGGGCGCTGTCGAAGCGACTGTCGTTAACGCGTCAAGGTTCGCGGTGGTTTCGATGCGCTCTGCAATGACCCAGGCAGTGGTCGTTTCGCCCAACGGGAAATTGATTTGCAGCCACGCTTTATCCTCGGTGCGCCCAATGAGCGTTACGACGTCGTCCTTTTTCAAGACGCCCAAAAGTTTTGCTTTGGTGGTCGGTTGTTCGCGCACATTCAAAGTGGACTTGACCATACCCGTAATCGGCGTAGGCGTGGCGGTCGGCGCGGTGGTGTTGGTCGGAGCGACGGTTGGAACGTCTGTGGCAGTTGGCTCGGGCGTATTGGTTGGCGCTTCGGTTGGGACCGCGGTTGGCGGTTCGGAGGTGGGGGTGGGCGTTGGTTCTGCCGCGCAGCCAATCAGTACGACGCTCAAAATGAGCAAAATTGCGAGGATGCGGTACATAAAGTATTCCTCCTTTTCGATTCAAAAAACAAACGCGCAAAGGAACGGGCGATTCGCGCGCAGAGTGAGCCAATGCGTCTGTCGCTCACCACTGCGCGAGTATATGGTCATTCAAAAAGCATGTCAACTTGGCGACGCCCCGTGAATTCGAGAATTGAAATTATTGACAATGCTTTGGACGCAGTTTAGAATAGCGTATTGTGCCGCTAGATTGACAGGCACGCTGATTTATGCGACTCACGAATTCTCGCGTTCCGCGCGCGCGGAACGCGAACCTGACAGCGGCGTATATCCGATTTGGACTCGCGCTGTTTTTACCTTTGTGCGGCGAGAGCCGTTCTTTTTTTTTGCCCGCCGCCAACGCACGGCGCGGGCGACACACCAACCGCTGCGCGGCGCTATAGCGCGATTGCGGCGTGAGGTTAATTTCCGACGCGAATAAAGTATGATGGAAGAAAAACTACAACGAATCCTTGTGCCGGTCGAAGGCGCGGAAACCGACGCCGAAGGCGCGGCGCTGGCGTGCGCGCTGGCTAAAAAAGACAAAGCCGAAGTTCTGCTGCTCTATGTGATTGAAGTGCGGCGCAATTTGCCGATTGACGCGGAATTGAGCGACGAAGTCGAAAAAGGGGAGCGCGTGTTGGCGCAGGCGCAGCGCTTTGCCAGCAAGATTGGCTGCAACGTGCAAACCGATTTGCTGCAAGCGCGCGAAGCGGGTCCCGCGATTGTGAACGAAGCGGTGGAGCGTCAGGCGCAGTTGATTGTGATGGGCGTGCCGTATCGCGAACAGTTTGGCGATTATTGCGTCGAACCGCGCGCGCAGTTTGTTTTGGAACACGCCGAATGTCGCGTCATTCTCAGCCGCGAACCTTTGCCGCGCGCGAACGGCAGCCGCGCGTAATTTTTAAGGTGAGAAATTTTTCATTTCATTGTCGCGCTGAAACAGACATGCTATAATCGCGCGCGCAAGAGGATACGCGAATGAAAATTATTATTTTGGGCTGCGGACGCGTCGGCGTGCATCTCGCGCAGTCTATGGATCAGGCGGGCCACGATGTGACCGTAGTGGACCGCAATCGCGAGGCGTTCAACAAACTCGGCTCGGATTACGGCGGCAAAATGGTTTTGGGCACCGGCATTGACGAAGATGTGCTGCGTAAAGCGGGCATCGAGCAAGCCGACGCTTTTGTGGCGGTGACCAACGGCGACAATACCAATGCGATGGCGGCGCAAATCGCGCAGCATGTCTTTCAAGTGCCGCGCGTGGTGGCGCGTTTGTATGACCCGGTGCGTGAAGAAACCTATCGCTTGCTCGGTTTGGATACGGTGTGTCCCACTGTGATGGGCGCCGTCAAAATCCGCGAAATGGTGGACGTGTAATGTATATTATCGTTGTGGGCGGCGGCAAAGTCGGCTATTACTTGACCAAACATTTGCTCGCCGCTGGTCACGAAGTGGCGGTCATTGAAAAGAATCCCAAAAAAGTCGAAAACATTATCAATGATTTGGGCGGCATCGCGATTTTGGGCGACGGCTCGGACGCCGGTCCGATGTTGGAAGCCGGCATGAATCGCGCCGATATCGCGGTCGCGGCGACCGGCGACGACGAAGACAATCTCATTGTTTGCCAGATGGCAAAAATGAAATTTGGCGTGAAACGCACCATCGCGCGCATCAACAATCCCAAGAACGAACATATCTTTGGCGTGCTGGGCATTGAAACGACGGTCTCGTATGTGGACGCGTTGGTCGCTCAAATTGAGCGCGGAATTCCCGCGCACTCGTTGGTTCATTTGTTGACGCTGCGCGATGTCGGCGCCGCGTTTATCGAAAAGCAGGTGCCGCCCGCTTCGCCCGTGATTGGGATGACAATGAGCGAAATGAATCTCCCCGAACATTTTTTGGTCGCGCTCGTCATTCGCAAGGGCGAAACCATTATTCCCAAAGGCACGACGCATTTGGAAGAAGGCGATGAAGTGGTAGCAGTGACCGCCGTCGGAAATGAATCCCTGCTCGAACGGCTCTTTCGCGGCGAACTGATAAAGAAATCCTAGTACGATTCCGCGCGCAGTTTCGCCCCGCGCAGCGCTTGGTATTCACACGCCGCCCGGCAAAAATCAACGCGCGAGTGAGGTTGGTGCCGTCGCATGAAAAAATTCAAGGTCGCATTGCTCTTTTCGCTTCAAGCCAATGCGCCACAGGAAACGCCCGACGACGATTCACCCTGGGACCGGTGGAATGAACTCGATTCGGAAAAAAGCGTTGCCGGTTACGAGCGCGCCTTGCGTCAAGCCGGACATGAAGTGATTCCCCTTGAGGGCGACTATACGCTCATTGACAATCTGCTCAAGTACAAACCCGACATCTGTTTTAATACCTGCGAGGGTCATTTTGGCAAGTCGCGCGAAGCGCAAATCCCCGCGCTGCTGGACATGATGCGGATTCCGTACACCGGTTCGGGCGTGATGACGCTGGCGCTCGCGCTGGACAAAGCCATGACCAAGCGCGTGCTTCAGTTTTACAGCATTCCCACGCCCGCGTTCCAAGTTTTTGTGACCGGCGACGAGCCGGCAGACCCGCGCTTGAATTTTCCGTTGTTTGCCAAACCGTCGCTGGAAGGGTCGGGCATTGGCATTACGGCAAAATCCATTTGCCACACGCCGCGCGCGCTGCGCGAACACGTGCGCTATTTATTGAACGCTTACAAGCAGCCGGTGTTGGCGGAAGAGTATATCGAGGGCCGCGAAGTTACGACCGGCATCTTGGGCAATTTAATGCCGCGCGGCGCCTGGATCAAAGAGAAAAAACGGCGCGAAGCCGCGCGCGCGCTCGTGAATCAAACCGCCGACGCGCCCAACGCGACGCCCGTCGTTTCGGGCAATGGCAAAAAGCCGTCCGTGCGCGAGTATTATTATTCCGGCGTGCGCGTGCTGCCGCCGCTCGAAATAGATTTTTCGCCGCTCCAAGACGCCGCGCCGCTGTACAATTCCGAAATCAAAGCCAACAATCCGTGGGGCCCCCGTTACTTGTGTCCCGCGCCGTTGACCGCGAAACTGACTTCGCAAATCGGACGCTTGACCGTCGCCACGTTTCGCGCGCTCGAATGTTATGATTTTGCGCGCGTGGATTTTCGCATTCGCGCGAGCGACAATCAACCGATGGTGATTGAAATCAATCCGCTCGCCGGTTTGACCGAAGCGTTGAGCGACATTGTGTTGGAAGCCGACGCCGCCGGAATCAGTTATAGCGAATTGATTTGCACGATTCTGGAAGCCGCGCTGCGCCGTTACGGCATGTTGGACGATTAAGGCGCGGCGCGGATTTTGCTTTCGGCGCAAAACGCATTTACAATGCCGCGTATTCCGTTTGCGAATAGGTTCACCCGATATAGACCGTTTCCCTCATGACCGCGTTTCTCTCGTTTCTTGATACGTTTGCAATTTGGATCTACCTGCTTGGCGTGGTCGGCATCTTGTTTGGAATCAAGATGCTGTTCGACGCCCGCCGCGCGGCGCGCACCACGCTCTTTACGCTGGAACAGGAACAAGCGAGCGACCGCGCCTTTCGCGCCGTATTGGTCATGGGCGGTTTCACGCTCTTGATTGCGGCTGTCGCGGGCATCAATGCGTTTGTCAATCCGAATGTGCCGACTGAGCCGATCGAGACGCCGGCGCCGACGGTCGTGCCGTACACCCCGCCGCTGATTTTGCCGACGGCGACTTTGCCGCCGACGCAAACGCCGGAACCGCCTACCGTTACGCCGACGACGAAGCCCGCCGAAGGCGCTACGCCGACGCAACCGCCTGCCGCTACGCCAACTCAAGCTGCAGCCCAAGTCACCGAAGTCGCGCCGCCGACCGAAGCGCCGCCGACGCCGCAATTTATTTATCTGGCGCCCGCGCTCAATGTGCCGCCGAACGGCGACAGCATCGGCTCGAACAAAGTGCGCTTTAGCTGGGGCATGGACCAATTCGGTAATTTGGCGGTCCCCGCGAATTTGCCGCCCGATCAATTCTATCGTTTGGTCGTCGCCTTTACGGACAAGGACAAGAACGCGCCGGCGCGTCTCGTTTTGTGCGCGCACGAAAACAGCGTGGACCAACGCAGCGGCGTCAACGTGGACGACTATCGCACGCAGGCGGTGAATGCCGAGTTTCATTGGAATGTGACGATTGTCCAGGCGCCGAGCGCGCAGGCATGTCAGTCCGGCGATTTTTCGCCGCTCAGTCCGACCAGTTCTACCTTTACGTTCAAGTTGCCGTAACGAACGCAACAACGCTGCATGTGACAAGGCGACAGCTTGACTGTCGCCTTTGTTGTGTACGGCGCAGTTTTCGCTTTTTCGCTTGTCTGCGCGGTGTAACAAGCGTGTATAATTTTGGTCTATGAAGAAATTTCGCGCGCGGCTGGCGCGCATTTCATGGGGCGGTTGGCTCGTCGTCGCGCTTTTGGGGATAGCGGGCGCGCTGCGTTTTTTCGCGCTCGACCAATTTCCGCCGGGCGTCCAACACGACGAAGTTTTCGTCGCCAATTTCGCGCAAACGATTTTGCAGGGCCACTATCCGATTTTTTTTGAATTGAATCGCGGCAATGAACCGCTGTTTATGTATCTCACGGCGGCGGCGTTCAAATTGTTTGGCGAAAACGTTTGGGCGCTGCGCGGTACGGCGGCGCTCTGCGGTTTCGGCGCCATCGCGCTCACCTATTTTTTCGCGCGCGATTTATTTTCGTTCGAGTTTGAAAATCCGCGCGCGCCGTCGGCTGCCGCGCGGACGCGCGGCGCTTTTATCGCGCTCGTGAGCGTCGCGGGCGTCACGTTCGCGTTTTGGAGTTTGTACGAATCGCGCATCGGTCTGCACACCGTCAGCGTTTATCTGTTTGCCGTCGCGACGTTTTATGCGTTTTGGCGCGGTTGGACGCGGCAAAACGTCTGGCTGCTGTTGTCGTCCGGCGCGTTGGCGGGGCTGGCGACATACACCTATCGTTCGGGAATTTTTGTGCCGGTCGCGCTGTTCTTGTTCACAAGCTATACGCTCATTTTTTATCGCCGGCAGTGGCAAAAAATTTGGTGGACGATTCCGTTAACGTTCCTGCTCGCGGCGTTGATTTACGCGCCCTTGCTTCAATTTATCGTTACGCATCCCGATACCGCGCTCGCGCGTTTGGGCGATTTGAGCGGCGACATGGACGCGCTGCGGCAGGGCAATCCACTGCCGATGCTGACGAACGCGATCAAGGTGTTTGGTATGTTCGGCGTTAGCGGCGATCCCGAATGGCGTTACAACGTCGCGGGGCGTCCGATTTTTGATCCTTTGTGGGCGACGCTATTTTACGGCGGCATCGTCGTCGCGTTGTGGCGTTTCAAACGCGCGGCGTATGCGTTCGTGTTGATATGGTTGGTCGTCATGCTGCTGCCCAGCATTTTGAGCGGCAGCGATTTGTCGCAGCATCGCGCGGTGGGCGCGATGGGCGCGGCGTTTATTTTGCCCGCGTTGGCTTGGGAGGAAATCCGCGCGTTCGCTTTGCGGCGCTGGGGCAAGACGGGAAATATCGCGGTGAGCGCGGGCGTCGCGTTATTGATCTGGGTCGCGGCGGTCGGCGGCATTCAGGCGTATTTTGTCACGTGGACAAATAACCCGGAAGTGCGCTTGATTCAACGCGCGGATTTGGCGACGGCGGCGCGATGGTTGGACGAGCGGCAGGGCGACGCGCGCGCGTTGGTCGCGGCGGAATTTGCGAACGATTTGGACCGCGGCTCTTTTAATCTCGTCGCGCGCAAACCAGATCGCGCGCAATTTTTTCAAGGCGCGGATACGTTCGTGCTGCCCGCGCGGGCGGATGCCTTTATCGTGGACACGCGCAGCGGCGCGATCGATAAAGCGTTCCGCGCGAAATTTTTGTCGGACGCGCCGGTTTTCGAAAGCCGTCTCGCGGATGGTACGCCCGAAGTTAAAATTTATGAATTGACCGCGCAAAAATTTCAAGCGTGGCGCGCGCCGCGCGCCGAAAATTCAATTGCGTGGACGGCGGACGAACAAATCAAAATTCAGGGCGCGGATTTCACGGACGCCAAGAGCGGCGAAACGCTGGACGCGCAAGTGTGGTGGCAAATTGGCGCGCCGCAAGCGACGGACGCCGACGGTTTGCAGTGGGTGGGCGCGCTGACGGATGCGAATGGTTACGAATGGAGCGACGCGGCGTCGTTGGGTTATACGCCGTCGCAATGGCAGCGTGATGATATGGTTGTGACGCGCTTGCGTTTGGCGATTCCGCCCGACGCGCCGCCGCAAGAGTATACCTTCAAGCTCACGCTATCGTCCGCGCACGGCGACATTCCCTTGACCAAACGGGACGCGCGCCCCGCGTCGTCAATTCCGCTCGCGACGCGCGCGCTGGCACGCGGACCCGTGCCGCAAACGAAACCCGAACTGCCGATTGTCTATCCGTCTAAAGCAAAATTCGGCGACATTCAATTGTTGGGTACCGACGCGGCGGGCGAAGCGGCGCGCGGCGGCAAATGGCAGTTGGTCTTGTTTTGGCACACGCAGACAAAACCGGCGGAAAACTACAAGCTGCGTATCGTCGCGACGACGGAAGAGGGCCAAGAAATCGCGCGCCAAGAAGAAACGCTGCTCCAAGCTATTTATCCGACGCGCCAATGGCGCGCGGGCGATTATGTGCGCTCGGTGCATGATCTAGAAATTCCCGCCGACGCGCCGGACGGCAAAGCGATTGTGCGCGTTTCGCTGTGGACGCCGGACGATAAACCGGTGGGGCGCGCGGACGGCGCGCCGATTGCGGGCATTGAAATTGGCGGACGCACACATTCGTTCGCTCAACCGAATCCGCAAGTCGCGCGCGCGGCGCGTTTCGGCGACGCAATCGAATGGGTCGGTTATGCTTTGCCGGAAACCCAGCTGCGCGCGGGACAGCCGTTTCAGCTGACCTTGTATTGGCGCGCGTTGCAGCCGACGGATAAACCGTACACCGCGTTTGTTCATCTGCTTGACGCGAACGGGCGCGTCGTCGGTCAAAAAGACGCGCCGCCGTTGAATGGCGCTGCGCCGACGGATTCTTGGGTGGCGAACGAATATATCGCGGACGAATACAGTTTTGAAATCGCGGCAGACGCGGCGCCCGGCGCGGCGGCGGTGGAAATTGGATTTTATGATCCGCAGACCGGTCAGCGTTTACCGGTTGCGGGCGACGCAGGGCAGGGCGATCATGTCCTGATTGAGGGTTTGCAGCTCGCGCCCTGAAATTTTTTTGACGCGATGCGCGCAAACGACAAATCTGATTTATAATTGACGTTATGCAGTCCAGCGAAAAAATTGCATCAAAACGTTCGGCAAATTTCAAATTTGCCGTGCCGCGGCGCAAGGTGAGTTATAATTGAAACATGGCAGAACGAATTCTAATCATCGAAGACGAAAGCAAAATCGCGGATTTTTTGCGCCGCGGTTTGGCGTACGAAGGATATAAAGTCGAAGTGACCAACGACGGCGAATCCGGTCTCAAGGCGGCGCGCGACAATGTGCCGGATTTGGTCATTTTGGACGTGATGCTGCCCGGACTCGATGGGCTGGAAGTGGCGCGGCGTTTGCGTTCCGGCGGCGAGACGCCGATTTTGATGTTGACCGCCAAAGACACGGTGCCGGACAAAGTCAAAGGGTTCGAGAGCGGCGCGGATGATTATTTGGTCAAGCCGTTCGCGTTTGAAGAATTGTTGGCGCGCGTCAAAGCGCTGCTGCGCCGCAACAAGCCGGTGGACCAGACGACGTATCGTTTTGCCGATTTAGCGCTCGACACCAAAACGCGCGAAGTGTCGCGCGCGGGGCGCAAGATTGATTTGACGACCAAAGAATTTGATTTGCTGCATTTTTTCATCATGCACCCGCGACAGGTCTTGTCGCGGGAATTGATTTATGACCGGATTTGGGGGTATGACTTTGGCGGCGAATCCAACATCCTCGAAGTCTATATTCGTTACCTAAGGTCAAAATTGGAAGCGGAAGGCGAAGCGCGCTTGATTCAAACGGTGCGCGGCGTCGGCTATGCGTTACGCGAAGAATGAACGCGGCGCGCATCCCCTGATTTTCCGCTTGCCCCGGCGGCGCGCGACGCGCTGTCATTTTCGCTCCGCCAGAAAGCAGTAACTCATGTTACGCAGCCCAACCGAAAGCTATCGTGAAAACGTACGACAAATTTCAAATTTGTCGCGCCATTGCGTAAGGTGAGCCGTAATTATTTCGCATGTCCATTCGTCTGCGTCTGACGTTGTGGTACGTCGGACTTTTGGCTTTGCTCCTCATTGTCTTTGGCGCGGCGTTATACGCCACTGTCGCCGTCACTTCGTATCAAGAAGTGGATCGTCAACTCTTTCAGCGCGCCAATGATATTCAAGCCAGTCTCGCCACCGCCTTGATGCTGCAAGAAGACCCGTGGGAGGTGTTTCGCCGCGGCGGCGTTTATTTGCCGGACGCGGATGTGTTTGCGACGGCGGAAATTTTTGTGCAGCTGGCGCGGCTTGACGGCACGTCGTTTAATCATTCCGCCAATCTCGGCAGTCAACAACTGGTTTTTCCGCAAGAACAATTGGAACGCGCCAAACGCGGCGAAGCCATTCTCTCGGATTTTAGCGTGAACGGCACGCGCCTGCGCGCGCTCGTTTCGCCCATCACCACGCGCGCGGGGCAGGTCGTCGGCTTTATTCAACTCGCGCAGCCGATGCGAACGGTGGACAACACGCTGCGCGGCTTGGGAACTTTGATTGTCATTATCATTGCGGCGGGGCTTGCCACCGCGACGCTGGGCGGCTGGCTCATCGCGGGCAACGTTCTCTCGCCGATTGACCGCGTTACGCTGACCGCGCAAAAAATTTCGCGCGCGCGCGATTTGGGCCGCCGCATTGATACGCCCAAAACGATGGACGAAATCGGGCGGCTCGCGCTAACGTTCAATGAAATGCTGGCGCGCATCGAAGAATTGTTTCGCGTGCAGCAGCGTTTTGTCGCGGACGTATCCCATGAGCTGCGTTCGCCCTTGACGGCGGTGCGCGGCAATCTGGATTTATTGAAACGCGGCGCGGCGGACGACCCGGCGGAACGCGCGCAAATGATTGCGGCGATGGATTCCGAGATTGCGCGCATGAGTCGCATGGTGAGCGACTTGCTGCTGCTGGCGCGTCAAGACGCGGGCATTCCGATTGCTAAACATCCGCTCGAACTCGATACGCTGTTGTTGGAAGTGTACCGTCAAGCGCAATTGACCGCGCGCGGCGTCAAAGTGGTCTTGGGCGCCGAAGACCAAGTTATTATCGTCGGCGACCGCGATCGTTTGAAACAGGTGTTGTTGAATCTGGTGGACAATGCTATCAAGTACACGCCGCAAGGCGGGCAGGTGACTTTGGGTTTGACCCAAGACGACGCGTGGGCGCAGATTTTTGTGCGCGATACCGGCATCGGCATTGCGCCGGATCATATTCCGAATTTGTTCGACCGCTTTTATCGCGTGGACAAGGCGCGTTCGCGCGACGCGGGCGGTACGGGTTTGGGGCTCGCGATTGCAAAATCGGTGATTGACGCGCACAATGGAAAAATTCAAGTGGAATCGCAAGTGGGGCAAGGCAGTACGTTCACAGTGTGGCTGCCGCTGCCCGAGACGAAAAATGCGGCGACAACTGTCGCGCCGACGCCGACAACGCGTTTGGCTTTGAACGAAAATTAAGCGAATTTTGTTTTTACTTGATTTTTACGTCACTCTCATTTTTTGCTAATCTGCGAGCGGTATCCTACAGGCGACAGGTTGGGGGATGCCAAAAAGGGTGAAGCGGAGCGAGGCTACGAATATCCGGCCCTGGAATGTATCGTAAGAGCGCACCCCAGTCGGAGGGTTCAAGCTCTATTCCCCGCCTGATCCTTACCAGCGATTTACACAGGGCGTTTGGTGGGACGCCCTGTTGAACGAGCGGCTAAAACCGCAGTTTCTCAAGGGTTAGTTCTCCTTTGTTGGGTGGGAAATGACATCTCGCAAATCGCGAGATGTCATTTCTTGTACGACGAACGCCGCAAGAATTCGATTCTTGCGGCGTCTTGCTGTACGGCGCGGGCGCGTTATAATGCGAACGCGTTAACCCAAGAACCAATCCACGCCCGCCGCCGCGGCGTACGCCAGCGCGATATTTTTGATCAACTTGCCCGCAATGGTGACGCCCAAATAGAGCATAAAGCGCATTCGCAGCGCGCCCGCCACAATGCCGGCGATATCGAAAAAGGGATTGGGAATGAGCGCCAATACAAAGATCGTCAGCGCGCCGTAACGCTGCATCCAACTCGCCATGCGTGTATAGCGCGGCGAACTATCAATCAATTCTTGACCGCTGTAACCCGCCAGATAACCGGTCGTCTCGCCGAGCGCCTGACCCAAGCCCGCGGCAATGCCAATGGCTAACGGATTTCCCGCCGTCGCCGCGAGCGCAGTCAGCGCCAATCCCGGCACGGGCAGGATGAGCGTCGCGTTGCTGATGAGCGATAGAAAAAAAAGGACGACCAAACCGAGCGGCGAATCAACCAGCGTTTCGAGCCGCGCGCGGCGCGCGGGGTCAAAGAGGAAAAAAATAGTTGTCGCAAAGGCGACGACCAAAATCGCGACCGTGAGGATTTGAATCAGACGCAGGCGGCGCGGCGGTGGAGGAGGAGGGACTGCCGACATAAATGGTGAGACGATTGTCCCACGATAGCGGCGGTACGTCAAACAAAAAAATGTATTCATTCAACCGATTTTTATTTCCGTTATTCTGGTGCGGCGTTTTCGCGTTGAGCGGCTGCGCCGATGGCTTGATCGCCGATGCGGTTCCGCCTACCACCGCCGCGACGCGCGCGCCGCGCGTCGTCGTAGTTACGGCGACGCCTTCACACACGCCGCCGCCGCCGACCGCGACCCCCACGCGCGCGGCGACGCTCACGCCCGCGCCGACCGCGACGCCCTTTATCACGCCGCCCGCGGCGGACGATGCGGTTGAGATTCCTATCTTGATGTATCATCATCTTACTCCTTTGGCGCCGGGCGCAAGCGAATTGCTGCGAACGTGGACCGTTTCGCCGGAACAATTCACGGCGCAATTGGATTATTTGCAAGCGCACGGTTTTCATACCGTTACGCTCAAGCAAGTGGCGGATTTTTTCGAGCGCGGCGCGCCGCTGCCAACGCGTCCGTTGGTCATTACGATTGACGATGGCTGGCTTGACGCGTACACGGTGGCGTATCCTGAATTGACGAAACGCGATATGGTTGCCGTTTTTTTTGTGCCGACCCATTACGCGACGGCGGGCGGCGATTTGTTTGTAAATTGGGAACAACTTGGCGAGATGAGCCGCGCGGGGATGGAGATTGGCGGGCATACCATCAGCCACGAAGATTTGACCAAAACGGATTTGGCAGAGCTGCGGCGGCAGTTGACCGCGAGCAAAGCGCTGATGGAAGAAAAACTCGGGCAGCCCGTCGTGTCGTTGTCGTATCCGTTTGGCGCGCACAATGCGCGCGTCGTGGCGGAAACCCAAGCCGCCGGTTATCGCGCCGCCGTAATTTTGTGCTGCGGTTACAAACAGAGCGCGGACCTTTTGTTGACGCTGCCGCGCATTCGCGTTTCCTACGACGACACGTTACAAGATTTTGCAAGCCGTCTGCCGTGAGCGAAATTTACGCTGGATTTCTTCAAGTCGTCTTAAGCTTGGCTTAAAGTAACCGTGAGAAGATAGGCGGTGAGAGTGCGCGGTTACCCGCAGCTCACATGGAAACAGGTAATCGTCAGAAGGGAGAGGGCTATGCTTTTTCACGTTACCATGACGCACGCCGCCGACGATTGTCCCGCATATCATACGGAAAGAATGTCGGAAGTGGTCGACTCGCTGGCAAATCTTGACAAGATTGGCAAAGAATTGCACGTCAAAGCGCATGCGCTGCTTTGGGGCGCGCCGGACCATATTGCGTTCGCGGTTCTCGAAGCGGACGACCTGGGCGCAATCGGTCGCTATTTGACTTCGATTGCGATTACGCAGGATTTCCAAGTCACCCCGGTTCAGCATGTGAGCGAGGTCATCGAGCTTTCCAAAGCGCTGGCGGCGCGCACGAAAAAGTAATGAGCTTGCCGGGCAAACGCATTTTGAAATGCGTTTGCCTCGCCTGAGGTAATGATCATGTCACGTTCATCCGGTTGGATTGTAATTATTGTGGTTTTGGGTATTTTGCTCGGCGTCATCGGCGGCGGCATCATGGGCGGTTTGGTCGGAATGTATGTCGCCGCAAACGCCGCGCCGCGCATCGCCGCGCCGGCGCCGCAAACGGTCAAAGCGGTCACGTCGAGCCAAGCGCCGGTGGTGCAAAATATAACTGTCAATTCGGCGTCGGAAGTGATTGACTCGGTGCGCTCGGTCGAGCCGGCTGTCGTTACAGTCATTTCCAATTTGGGCGGCTCGACTTTTCGACAGGGCGGGAGCCAAGCTGAAGCGTCCGGTTCTGGGGTGATCATTTCCCAAGACGGTCATATCATTACCAATAATCATGTGATTGACGGCGCCAACAGCGTTTTTGTAATTTACAGCGACGGCGAACGCGCGGATGCGACGGTGGTCGGCGCGGATCCGGTGACCGATATTGCGGTGCTCAAAGTGAACGGTAAAGTTCCGGCGGCAGTGACCTTTGGCGATTCGAGCGCGCTGCAATTGGGCGAGTGGGTCATTGCCATTGGCAGCCCGTTGGGCAATTATCGCGGTTCGGTGACAGTCGGCGTCGTGAGCGGTATGAATCGCACCGTGCAAGGCGCGGCGCAAGATGGTTTGATTCAAACCGACGCCGCCATCAATCACGGCAATTCGGGCGGGCCCTTGATTAATCTGGCGGGGCAAATCGTCGGCATCAATACGCTCGTTGTGCGCGATACGTCCGGCGGCGACCAAGCCGAAGGGTTGGGTTTTGCGGTGCCGTCAAACACGGTGCGCGCGGTGGCGGAACAATTGATTGCGAACGGGCGCATTGAATATCCGTTCATTGGCATTTCGTACACGGAACTCAATCCACAGCTGGCGACGGAAATGAATCTTGACGCCAAAGCGGGCGTGGTGGTGACCCAAGTCACTTCCGACAGTCCGGCGCAGAAAGCGGGTTTGCAAGCGCGCGATGTCGTCACCGCCATCAACAACGACAAGATTGACGAAAACAATTCGCTGCGTTCGCTGTTATTCAAATATCGCGTGGGCGATACGATTACGCTCGCGGTGGAACGCGGCGGAAAAACGATCCAAGTGCAAGTGACGCTGGTCAAGCGTCCCACCTAGCGCGAGTTTTGAAAAAGCGCGTTGGCGATAAAAAAACCGCAAAGGAAAATTCCTTTGCGGTTTTGTTTTTAATGCGGATGGGGCGCCAAAAATTTTCGTCAGCAAACCGAAAGCAAATTGCTCACGCTACAAGCTCGCTGTCGGCGGCGCGCGATAAATACGGCGGCGTACAAATAGGTACAGTACGCGAGCAGCCACGCGAGACGCATTTGATAACGTCCCGCTGCGCCATTCAACGCGCCGACAAAGATTGCATTCGCTGTCAAAAGAATCAGCGTCACGCCCAACAATGCGGCGAGGTTATATTCTTTGCGCGCGATGCTCACGCCAAACAAAATTACTGCGGCGCCCAAGAAAATTCCGAGCATTACCTGTTCCGATAACGGCATGAGCGAAATCGGCACGGGCTTGCCAGCTTGCTCGATGCTGTTGAGAAACTGCGCGCGCTCGCGGGGGTACACGCGACGTATTGCGCGCGCGGCGTTGAATTCTTTGGCGAGATACGCGATATGGTCGCCGCTGCGCGCCATCCAAAACTGCGCCCACGCTTCGCGCGCGCTCTCTGCCACGATTTCACCCCAACAACACTGCACGGCGTGCGCAAGAATCGCGCGCTGTTCCGGCACGTTCTTGTCCCAACCCACGATGTTGGCCGGACTGTCTGCGCCCCACAAGAACCAGTCCTTTGCCGCGTGCGGCGCGCGCAACAACGCGCGATATTCGCACAATTTCCAATCCTCTTGCCCGCAATATGTTTCAAGCGTTTTTGCCGCGATGCCCGAAGTGACGAACCGATTCAATAATATCGTTGCCCCGACGGGCGCAAGCGTCCATTCGCCAAACGCCAGAAAGTTCAGACCCGAGAGGATGGCGATTGCGGTGACGACGAGTCCGCCCAAAAGCAGCGCAGGACGTTTCAATTGCGCGCGTGTGCGCGGCAAAAAAAGATAACCCGCGCCCAACAGCGCAAGCAGCGCTATTGCGAGCGCAATATGTGTCGTGTGAACTTGCAGCGCCCAAAAAATTACAAGAATCGCCATCACGCGGTCAGACAAGGTCCTGCCCAGCACGAGCAAGCAACTTGCCAACACCAGCCAGGCGGAAAAAATATCGGGCGAGATGAAACCGACAAAGGTCGAAACGGTTGTGGTCAACGCGGTAAGCGCCACGATGCCAAATGCAATGCCAGACCGCCAACGCGTGAAAGGCAAAACGATAGCGGCGACGCGAAACGTTAAAAAACTCGTCGCCAACGCTTGCAGCAAGACTACGCCCCACAGTGAAGGGATTGGATTCAGATAGCGGATGAACAAGCCATATCCGATGGGGCGGTCACTCGGCACATAGGACAGCGCGCCCGAAAAAATATACGTTCCACTGTCGGAATATATCAGCGGGTATCCATTGTGCAAGGGTGTCCAAAGCAGCAAACACGCGCCTGCAACAATCAAGATAAAGTTGAGGAACGCTTGGCGGAGGTTCATACGGCGAAAAATTTTTCTTTTCCCGCTGGTTGTGAGAGAGATTCCACTCGGGTAACTCTCCCCTTTTCTAAAATAAAAGGGATTCGCGGCAAGGGGCGATGGATTCCCCGTGTGTCACGACTTGGTATTGGCGGGGATTTGTTTGGTCGCAACCGGGGTGCGCGGCCGCGCGAACCAGGCAAAGACGATGCCCAAAACGTACAAGCCGAGCATGGGCAGCGCGACCAGCGTCATGTTGAAAACGTCCACCGTCGGCGTAATCACGGCTGCCGCAATCGCGATAAGCACCACCGCATAGCGCCATTGTTTGGCGAATTGACGCGCGGACATGACGTTAAAACGCGCCGCAAAGAACATGGCGAGCGGCAGCTCGAACGCGACGCCGACCCAAAAAATCAGCGTCAGGGCAAAGCCAATATATTCTTCCAGCGACGGCAGCGGCTGGACGAGCGCGCCGCCCAATGAAAATAAAAAGTCGAGCGCGTTGGGCAAGAGCAAAAAATAAGTGAATCCGACGCCGCTCACAAAAAGCAAAAACGCCACCGGCATCAGTAAATACATCGGGCGCATTTCTTGCGCGGTCAAACCTTCATACACCGCCTGCCGTTCGTTCGTTTTTTCCGCCAGCTCTTCGGGCGAGAGCGTCGCTTGATACGCGCGCCAAGCTTGAGCGCTCATGGCGGCGACCTCATATTTGGGACCCCGCAAAAAGAAAACGAGTTGCAGCAGAATGATCGGCAGCGCGACGGCAAAACCCACAATCAGCGCGATTTGGATATAGACCATGAACAATTCGGTGGGTTTCAAAACGACGGGCGTGGTATTGGTCAAGCCCAACGGCAAAATGGTTCCTTTGGGCAGCGTAAGCGTTTGGCTTGTAGTTTCCGTTCCGCTTACGACATTCGTCGTAATTTGCACATCTTCCGCCAGCGCGTAATTATTGATGGGAATTTGCGCGGGCGTCGTCGGCGCGATGATGCGGACGGGACGAATGATGAATCCCAATAACGGCTGCGCGAAAAAGAATGCAATGCCAAAGCCGATGCCAAAGGCAATCAAGACGTAAAAAATGCGGCGGCGCAGTTCTTCCAGATGAGCTGTGACCTGATACAGAATCTGGATGCCCGCATAGATATTATTTCTGGTACTGATCCAGTATCGCCGCGCATTGTATAGATTGCCGAGCGGCGGCTGTCCGCTTTGGGCGCGTCGAAGGTCAGTCAGCGCGAGCCACAGCGCTTCCAAACTTTCCGGCAAACGGCGGGGGCCTATGGCGAGGAGCGCCACAAATGCCAAAAAGACAAGCGAAAGAATTTCGGTCATGATGGCGGCGGATTCGCGTCGGCGGTTGTTTGCGCGGCGACTGTTTCGGATGCAGTTTCGGAAGCGGAGGTCGTTTCAGCGGCTGCGTCGGATGCGGTTTCGGCGGCGAGCGGCGCTGGCGTCGTAACTGCTTCAGATGCGGTTACGACGGCGGTTGTCTGCGCGGCGGCTGCGTCGGATGCGGTTTCAGAAGCGGAGGTCGTTTCGGCGGGCGGAGCGATTGTTTGAGTTTCCGTCGGCGCGGCGGCGTCCGCCGCGGGCTTGAGCATTTGCGCCTTTTCCATTTCCATCGAGGTTTCGAGCGCCGTGTTCATTTGTTCGGTGATGCTATTCAATCCTTCGCGCAGTTCGCGCGACGCGCCGCCGATTTTTTTTGCCAGCTCGGGCAATTTGTCGGGACCGAACAACACCAAAATCACAATCAGCACGACGACAATTTCCGTCGGACCGACGCCAAACAGATTCATTACACGCCTCGCTTTGCCAAAACCGGATGTCCGGCAACGTACGCGCCCAAGACGCCATTCACAAAACGCGGCGCGCTGTCGCTGCCGTACAATTTCGCCAACTCGACTGCCTCGTTGATGGCAACCTTGACCGGCACATCGCCCATTTCGCGCAATTCAAATAACGCCAGCCGCAGCACATTGCGGTCTACAATTGCGAGTTGATCCACCGGATATTCCGGCGCGAATTTGGCAATCAACGCGTCGAGTTCCGTCTGCGTTTGGACGACGCCCCGCACCAACCTCCGGACGAACGCTTCGCCTTCGGGCGAAAGCGTTTCGCGCGCCGCCGCCGCGTCTTCGGCGTGTGCGACATCAAGCCGGGACTGGAGCGCCGTTTCGGCGGAATGTCCAACCGAATCAATTTCAAACAAAATCTGGAGCGCCAAGGCGCGCGCTTTACGCCGAACTTTCATGGGTGAATAACTCGTATCCGCTGCAAATCAAACCGCCGCGCCGGTTCCCGGCGCATCAAACGGGTCTTGCACATCCGCAAAATGGATATTGACGGAATGAACCGGCATTCCCACCACATCCGCAAGCGCGCGATAAATGTCCTGCTGCAAGGTTAACCCCAACGCGGGCAGCGCCGTGTTGGGCATGGCGACGATATACACCTCAAGCGAAACCGCGCCGTCTTGGATATTCACATCTATGCCGGAACCGGAACGACTGCCGCGCAGAACGCGGCTCATACGTCCCGACAAGCTGCTCGCCAGCCGCGCGACGCCCGGCGTCGCCTCGGCGACTTGGCGCGCGACAGTTACAAGCGCTTGGGGCGCAATAATCACCGCGCCGATGGTTTCATCCATTTTGCTTTTTTAGACCATTCCCCCGTCTACCGCCAAGACTTGGCCCGTGATATAACTCGCGCGGTCGGACGCTAAAAATGCTACGGCGTCCGCGACCTCTGCGACTGTGCCGAAACGCTGTTGCGCCACAAATTTCACGATATTGTCTTTGACCTCTTGCGGCAGCGCGTTCGTCAATTCCGTCGGAATGTATCCGGGCGCGACGGCGTTTACGGCGATATTTTTGGACGCGTATTCTTTTGCCATCGCTTTGGTGAAACCGATGATGCCCGCTTTGGCGGCGGAATAGTTGGTCTGTCCGGGGTTGCCCATGATGCCCGCCACCGAAGTCATGTTCACGATGCGTCCGTATTTTTGTTTCATCATCTGCCGCAGCGCGGCTTTGGAGCAATTGAATACGCTCTTGAGATCGTGCGCGATAATGAAATCGAAATCCTCTTCTTTCATCAACGCGAGCAAATTGTCGCGCGTGGTCCCCGCGTTGTTGACCAAAATATCGAGTCGCCCGAACGTTTCGAGCGTTGTTTTGACGACGTTCTGCGCGTCGGCGAATTGGCTCACATCGCCTTGCACCGCGATTGCGCTGCCGCCGTTCGCCGTAATTTCTTGGACGACCTGATTCGCCGCGTCCGCGTTTTTGTGATAATTGACCGCGACCTTGGCGCCCAAATCCGCGAGTCGCACTGCAACCGCGCGCCCGATGCCGCGTGACGCGCCCGTGACCAACGCCACCTTGCCATTCAAATCAATCATGCCGTCATCCCCTCTATGTATTTGACAACGTTTTCGCGCGTGCCGAGCGGAATCGTCGGCGCGCGTTTGGCAATCCGTTTGTTCAAACCGGTCAACACGTCTTTTGGTCCAATTTCGAGAAACGCGGCGACGCCTTGCGCTTCCATAAATTCTACGCCGCGCACCCACTGCACCGGCGAGGTCAACTGCGCCAGCATTTCTTGACGCAGCGCTTCCGGCTCGCGCAGCGCTTCCGCCGTCACGTTGGACACAACCGGTATGCGCGGAACGTTTAGCGGCGTATTCATTACGGCGGCGCGAAATTCCTCAACCGCCGGACGCATCAGTTCGGAATGGGCGGCGATGCTCACCGCCAGCACAATCGCGCGTTTCGCGCCCGCTTGCTTCGCCAATGCCACCGCGCGTTCGAGCGGCTCTTTTTCGCCCGATAGGACAATTTGTCCGGGCGCATTTTCATTGGCGACTTGGACCGCGCCCGCTTCGCGACAAATTTCCGTTAACTTGGCATTGTCCAAACCGAGAACCGCCGCCATCGCGCCGGGGCGCAATTCGCCCGCGCGTTTCATTGCCGCGCCGCGCGCGCGAACGAGTTTCACGCCGTCGGCAAAATCCAATGCGCCCGCCGCAACCAGCGCCGAGTATTCGCCCAAACTGTGTCCCGCGCACCACGCCGCTTGTTCCAAATGCTTGGCGGCGGCTTGCTGCAGCGCCGCTAACGCCGCAATGCTGTGCGTCAATAACGCGGGCTGCGCGTTCAGCGTGTCCGTCAATTCATTTTCGGGACCTTGAAACATTAACGCGGACAGCGGAAAACCGAGAACCGCGTCCGCCGCGTCAATCACCGCGCGCGCGCTCGAATACGTTTCGTACAAATCGCGCGCCATGCCGACAAACTGCGAACCCTGTCCGGGAAAAAGCCATGCCGTTGTCATGATGGGTCTATTGTATATCAAATGCGTTTGAATCCAGAACCTCGCGGCGTCGTTTCGATTTTCCGCGCGTACAAAAAGAAAAGGTCTGGCGTGTGCGCGCGCAGACGGCGCACACATTTCCAGACCTCGATTCGGCGCGCCGCAAGTCTACTTGGATTTTTTGCTCTCTTTGATTTCGAAAACTTGTTCGCCGTTATAGTAACCGCAATTTGGACAGACGCGATGCGGAACATACAGGTTGTGGCAGTTGGGACATTCCGTCAGATTTTGCGGTTTGAGCGCGAGATGGCTGCGTCGGCGGTCCCGGCGGCCCTTGGATGTTTTCCGTTTTGGCAGAGGCGGCATTTTTGTACTCCTTGATTATTCAATCGTGCGAATTTGATTCATCCAGCAATGTTTGTAATTTGGCAAACCGCGGGTCCACGTTGTCGTGTGGGTGGTCGCAGATTTCTTGATTGCGATTCTTGCCGCAACGCGGACACAAACCCCGACAATTGTTGCGGCACACCGGCGCGAGCGGCAGCGCGAGCGTCAAATCTTGGCGCACAATTTCCGTCAGGTCGAGCATGTGATGTTCGTCAATGCGCGTGGCGGCGTCGGTTTCTTCGGGCTGCGGCAAATGCGCGCCGGATAAAATATCAACTGTCGGGTGAAATTCTTCTTCGATTTGAAAACGCGCCGGGAACGCAAACGCGCCGAGACAACGACTACAGGTCAATTCAACCGTCGTATATAAATTGGCGCGAACCAAAATGCCGTCGTTCGTGCGAATCATATCCACCGCGCCGTTCAAAGCGGTGAGCGGATAAAGCGCCGGGTCGAGGTCCGCGATATCGTTTTGCAGTGGGTAATGGCGCGTTTCTCCAACATGCCCTTTCAAGAGCTGTGAAACGTTGTACCGCATGTTCGTTTGGTTCCTGCCTGCGCTGCCGTGCGCCGCGCGTCAAAGGACGCGCATACGAAAGCCAGCGCAGAACGCGCTGGCTTGGCAGTACGCTGTCAAAAACGCAACACATTATAATCGTTTGAGCGTTCCCGTCAATTTTTGCGCGCAAGACGCGCACGCGCGCGCGCAGTACAAGGCGCGGACGCGCCGCGTTAACCCGAAATCGGACCGGCGGGCGGCGTGGGCGGCGCGCCGCCCGCCGCCGCGCGTTTATCGCTCAAAATTTTCAACCCATTATGCACGGTGCCTTGCAGCGTGGCGACGCGGGCGGTCAATTCGTCGAGACGCTGCTGCAAGTCGTTCAGCACCTGCTGCGCGTAATCGTCCGCGCCCGCGCGCGTGCTTTTGGCGTCGGCTTCGGCTTGGGTCATGATTGCCGCCGAACGCGCTTGGGCGGTCTTGACCACTTCGCTCAAGTCGGCTTGCTGCGCGGCTTCGTCGCGCGCCATTTGCACGATGCGGTCCGCTTCTTCTTTGGCTTGCGCGAGGATGCGGTCTTTTTCTTGCGTCACGCGGCGCGATTGTTTGATTTCTTCCGGCACCGCAATTCGCAGTTGGTCAATAATGTCGAGACATTCGTCCTCGTCAATCATGCGCTTGTTGCTGAATGGCACGGCAGTGCCTTTGTTGACGGCTGCTTCGAGCCGGTCTACCAAATAAAGAATGTCTATGGTGATCAACCCCTTTCCGGTCACCGCATGACGCGGGGTGGCGCTTGGTATCGGGCGCGCACGACACGACGATACTACTACAAATTGCGCGCAATGACAATCGCCGCGCGCTGTATAAGTCGCAGCTTTGTCAAGACCTCAAACGTTTTCGACGCGTTGCGCGACTCGATGGGCAAGCTCGCCCAAAACGTTTGAGGTCTTGCGGACTTGACAATCGCCGCGCGCTGTGCAAGTCGCAGCTTTGTCAAGACCCCAAACGTTTTCGACGCGTTGCGCGACTCGATGGGCAAGCTCGCCCAAAACGTTTGGGGTCTTGCGGACTTGCGTCCTATCGCGCCAAAATCATTCTTGCAAGGAAACCAATTTTACCTTTTCGCTGCGGTCGTCGCCGAGCTGCGCGATGCGCTGTTTAAGGCGCGGCGCGACGAATGGCGGCACCATTTCGGAAATATCGCCGTCCGCGAGCGCGACCTCTTTCAAGATGCTGGAACTGAGAAACGCATACGACGCGCCGGTCATCAAACAGACCGTGTCAATGCGAGGTTCTTGTTGGGCGTTGATGAGCGCCATCTGATATTCGATTTCAAAATCGTGCGTCGCGCGCAAACCGCGCACAATCGCCGCCGCGCCCATCTGCCGCGCGAACGCGACGGTCAAACCGTGATACGAAAGCACTTGGACGTTCGAAAGTTCGCGCGCGGCTTGGCGCATAAATTCCAAACGTTCCTGTTCGTCAAACAACAGATTTTTGAGCGGACGGTCATACGCCGCCCAGATTACGCGGTCAAATAATTTTGCCGCGCGCTTGACGATTTCAACATGTCCATTATGAATCGGGTCGAACGAACCGGGGTAGATGGCAATAGTCATTTTGATTTGTGGTTTCGGATTTTTGATTGTGACTTGCGTTCTCTCGCTGCGCATAGCTTGTCGGGCGCAAGGAACCGATTGCGATTAACCCGCCGAAATCCAACCCGGCGGATCGCTCGCGGGAAAGGATTCTTCGGACGCTTCATCCACCGCGTCAATTTCGATTGCCGGCTCTTGGGGCGCGCCGCTTTCTGCCGGTTGATTTTCGGATGCGTCCGGCGGAGTCGGCGTAGATTCGGGGGGCGGCGTCGGCTGCGCTGCGCCGGTAGTTTCGTTTGATTCTGACGTACTCATTTTGTCGCCTCTCTTTTCCTTAGCTCAAATCTCCCTCGCTCTTCCAAAAAAGGCGGATGCCTTTTTTCAACAACTGATGTTCGGGCGCTTGCAATTTCGGGTCCTGCGCGAAAATAATTTCCGCCGCGCGGCGCGCTTGCTCCAACAATTTTACGTCGGTCAACTGCGCGACTTTGAGGTCGGGCAGCCCCGATTGTTTCGTGCCAAAAAATTCGCCCGGTCCGCGCAGCAGCAAATCCGCTTCCGCCAACTTGAAACCGTCTTGCGTATTCTCGATCGTCTGCAAGCGTTCGTCGCTCGTCGAACCCGATTTTTCCGCGAGCAGCATACAAAACGATTGATGCGCGCCGCGCCCGACGCGTCCGCGAAATTGATGCAGCTGCGCCAGCCCAAAACGGTCCGCGCCTTCAATCAACATCACCGTCGCGTTCGGCACGTCAATGCCCACCTCAATCACCGACGTCGCGACGAGGATATCCAACTCGCCCGCGCGAAACGATTCCATCGCCGCGTCCTTGTCCGCCGGACGCATTTTGCCGTGAACCAAGCCGACGCGCAAATCGGGGAAAATGTGCGTGCGTAGATTTTCGTACTCGTCCACCGCCGCTTTGGCGTCAATCGTCTCCGATTCTTCAATCAACGGACAAATCACAAACGCTTGGCGCCCCTCGCTGATTTGTTTGTGAATGAACGAGTACGCGCGCTCGCGTTCTTTGGGTTCGAGCCATTTCGTTTTGATGGGCGTGCGTCCGGGCGGCAGTTCGTCCAAAATGGAAAGGTCGAGGTCGCCGTACACCGTCAGCGCCAACGTGCGCGGAATCGGCGTGGCGGACATGACGAGGATGTGCGGGTTGAAACCTTTTTGTCGCAGCGCGGAACGTTGGTTGACGCCAAAACGATGTTGTTCGTCAATCACCGCGAGCGTGAGCTTGGCAAACGAGACGGATTCTTGAATCAGCGCGTGCGTGCCGATGGCGAGGTCAATTTCTCCCGCGGCGATGCGCTGCGCCATTTCTTGTTTTTCGCGCGCGCGCATGCTGCCGATCAATTTGCCCACGCGCGGCGCGAGGCCGAATTCGTGCGCCAGCGCCGGTAAAATTTTTTCAAGCGTCTGATGATGTTGTTCCGCCAAAATTTCCGTCGGCGCCATCAACACCGCTTGCGAGGAAGAAAGCATGGCGGCGAGCAGCGCGGCGGCGGCGACGACGGTTTTGCCCGCGCCCACGTCGCCTTGCAAGAGGCGGCTCATGGGAACGGAACGCTGAATGTCGCGGAAAATTTCGCCGATGGCGCGCTGCTGCGCGCCGGTCAACGCGTACGGCAGCCCGCGCGCAAAACGTTCCATAAAATCCGGCGCGATAGGAATCGCCTGCCCCGGTTCTTGGAGCCAGCGTTGGCGTTGGCGCAGGACGCCCAATTGGATGTACAACAGCTCTTCGAACGCAAAGCGGTGGCGCGCCGCGTTCATGCTTTGAATCGAAGTGGGAAAATGGATTTCGTGCAGCGCGTTGGGCAGGGTCATCAAATGCGCGTTTTGGCGCACCGCCGGCGGCAAGGGGTCGGGTACATGGTCTGCCCACTGACTGACGACCTGGCGCTCTAGTTTACGCAGCAGCGCGGCTTTGATGCCTTCGGTGAGCGGATACACGGGATAAACCCGCGCGGTTTCCAACAGCCGCTGCAACTCTTTGGTGAGCGGTTCAAATTCCGGCGACTTGAACGAGAGCTTGTTTAAATCGCGGTCCACTTTGCCGCTGACGATGTAACGTTGACGCAGATGAAATTGTTTCGCCACCCAGGGCTGTTTGAAAAATTTCACCGTAATGCCGCCGGTCATGTCCATCAGCACCACGTCCACAATGTGAAAGCCGTTGCGCGTGGTATAGTGATTGATGTGCGTGACTTGGCCGATAACGGTGGCGTCGTCGCCAAACGTTAATTCGCTGATTGATTTTAACGGACGATAGGCGCGCGGAAAGTGATACATCAAATCGCGCACGGTGACGATGCCCAGACGTTCAAAGGGATTCTTTTTGGCGGGCCCCACGCCATTGAGGCGCGTGACGGGCGAATCCAAATCATAATCGCTGCGCGCCAACGGTTTATCGGGCGGCAGTTCGGATTCGTCTTGGTTCGCGGCAGGCGGCGCGGTTGGCGGAGGCGTCGGCGCGGGCGCGGGTTTCAGGTCGCGCGGCGGCGTCTTGTGAACGTTCGTTTTGGACGCCGGCGGCAGAGTCGCTTGACGCGCGAGCGCGAGCGCGCGTTCAATCATTGTTTTGCGTTGAGGCGGTTCGGCTTGATTGTAATTGCCAAAGCAGCCGACGATTTGCGCGACGAGCGCTTGATTTTCCGGCGTGCGCGTGCGGTTCGCCCAATTTTCTACGTAGGTTTCAATGCCGCCGACGGCGCTTTTATTGACATAACCTTTGTTCTGTTCGAGGGCGAGAACTTTGGCGAGTTCGTTAAAAGTGGACATGCAATTCGTCTAGAATTTTCCATTAACCCAGGCGACGCCGACGGCGCCGGGCCCCGTATGCGCGCCGATGACGGGACCCGTTTCGCACACCATGATTTGCTCTTCGAACCATGTTTCGGCGAAATGTTGGCGTAACGCTTCCGCCATTTCGGGCGCGGCGGCGTGAATGATGGCGAGCTCTTGAATGGGTCCCGAACCCAGCACAATATCGGCGAGACGTTCGACGGCGCGTTTTTGCGTGCGGATTTTTTCGACGAGCAGCACTTCGCCGCTCACGAGCGAAATGATAGGTTTAACGTTCAACAAACTGCCCACCACCGCCGCGCCTTTGCCCAGCCGTCCGCCGCGCACGGCGTAATCGAGCGTATCGAGCATGGCGATACAATGCGTGCGCGGAATCACGTCGTCAATCAATTCTTTGATTTCGTCCAACGCATAGCCGTAACGCGCCGCGCGCGCGGCATAGACGGCGAGCCAGCCCAAACCCATCGAAGTCGCGCGCGAATCCACCACTTGAATTTGCATCCCCAGCGGATCCGTCGTCTGGAGCGCGTCGGCGGCGAGGCGCGCGGAATTGTACATCCCCGTCAGCGTTTTGACCGAATGGATGGAATAAACTTGATTCGTCAGGTCCGACAATTGACTAAAAATCTCGGTAAAAGTACCGGGCGACGCCTGCGAGGTGGTTGGCACGATATTGCTGGATACGAGTTTTCGATAAAACTCGTTGGGCGATAAATCCACGCGGTCGCGAAAACTCTCTTCGCCGAAATTGACGAAACACGGCACGCGGATAATGTCCAATTCCTGAGCAATGTCATCCGGAATATCGGACAAACTATCGGTAACGATTCGAACTTGAGACATAGGACAACGCGCAACGCCAAATGCACAACGGGCAAGCCCGGATTGTTCATTGTGCATGGTGCATTGTAAATTGAGCTTTACATTCCTTCGTACACTACGACGCCCAACGCGCCGGGGCCCAAAAACGCGCCGAGCGCCGGGCCGTACACTTCGACCTTCATATTCAAATTGGGCAATTGTAAATTCACTTGTTCAATCAACAACGCCACATCTTCCGGCGTAGTCGAGTGCAGTACGTCCATCTTTTCAATGTGCGTGAACTCGATGATAAACTCGACCAATTTTTCGATCGCTTTGGCGCGCGTCCGCACTTTTTCCAAGACCACGATATCGCCTTCTTCCAAAATCAAAAGCGGTTTGATATTGAGCATCGTGCCGAGAATGGCTTGCGCTTTGCGAATGCGCCCGCTGCGTTCGAGATATTCCAACGTATCCGCGAACGCGGCGATATAGGTGCGCGGAATCAAACCGCGCGCCAAGCGCACGACCTGTTCCACGTCCGCGCCGTCTTGCGCCGCGCGCGCCGCTTGGACGACGACCATGCCCAAGCCGGTGCTGATGAGTTGCGAATCAATGATGCGAATTTTCGCGCGCCCCATCAACGGCGACGCCGCGCGCTGCGCGTTGTAATGCGTGCGCGACAATTTCGACGAATTGACGATGGCGACGATTTCGTCGGTCTCTTTCATCAGTTCGTCAAAGGTCTGTTCAAATTGCGCGACCGACGGCGCGCGCAATTCGGGCGTAACCGCCGCGCGCGCGAGTTTGCTGAAAAATTCTTTGGGCGTAAGGTCAATGCCTTCGCGATAACTTTTCGCGCCCAACTGAATCGTCAGCGGTAAAACGGTGATGCCGAGCGCGGCGGCAACTTCGGGCGAAAGTTCGGCGGCGCTGTCGGTAATGATTTTTACTTGAGGCATGTGGTTGGTCGCGCAGCGCGTATGGTTTGACGCATGGCGCTCCATGAACCATACGCGCGGCGCGAGACGCAAGGTCTATTCAATCGAAATGATATAGGGATACAGCGGCTGCCCGCCGGAATGTAATTCAATTTCCTGCGCCGGATATTCGCGCTGCGCCAGCGCGCGCATCCGTTCGGCGGACGCCATATCCACCTCGGCGCCGTAATACAGCGTGATAATTTCATGGTCGGCGGCGCCCGCGTCGCGCAGCGCCTCCATCATCAGCGCGGCAAGGTCGTCCTGCGCGCGAATCAATTCGCCGTCCAACAGCGCAATGGGTTGGCTCTCATTGACCTGCACATTGTTGACGCGCGCCGCGCGCACCGCGCGCGTGATTTCGACCGTCCGCAAACGCTTGGCTGCCGCGCTCATGATTTGCAAATTCGTTTCCACGTCGGCTTGATAATTGAACGACAAGAGCGCGGCGAGCCCTTGCGGCGCCGTGCGCGTGGGAATAACATGCACGCGCTTGGGCGTCAATTCTTTGGCTTGATTCGCCGCCAAAATGATATTCTTGTCGTTCGGCAAAAGAATAATTTCTTCCGAGGCGACGCGCGCAATCGCGTCCAGCAAATCTTGCGCGCTCGGATTCATCGTCGGTCCGCCGTTGACCATCGCGCTGACGCCGATGGATTCAAAAATTTGGCGCAAACCCGCGCCCGGCGCGACGGCGATGGTGCCGATGCCGGATTGGACTTCGGTGGCGGGCGACACTTGGATTTTTTCGTGCGGCAAAATCGCGCCGAGATTTTCCGCGCCGACGCGTTCGTCGGCGGTGTGCCCCGCCATAAAGTCAACGTACTGCGCCTGCATATTTTCGATCATTACGTTGATCAACGCGCCCTGCTCGGCGCCGTACTTGATAATGTCGCCGGGATTCGGCGCGTGAATGTGAACCTTGACCAGCGTCTCGTCGCCCACAATCAACGCGGATTCGCCCAGCGCCGAAATCGTTTCGCGGATGACGTTCACATCCAGCGCGCTGCCGTGAATGTGAAATTGAATATCGTAACCCCAACCCTCTTCGCGCGTGAGCTGCGCCAGATTTTGCGCGCCGCCGTGCAGCGTTTCCAATTCTAAATTTTCGCCGTTCAGATATTTCAGCGCGCCTTCCAAAAAGACCGCCAAACCTTCGCCGCCGGCGTCCACCACGCCCGCCTCTTTCAAGACGGGCAGCAGCTGCGGCGTGCGAACCACCGCGCTGCGCGCGGCAGCCACCGTTTTCTCTAGCACATAACCGATATCGTCGGATTGCGCCGCGGCGAGCGCCGCGCGGTCCGACGCTTCGCGAATGACGGTCAGAATCGTGCCTTCCACCGGTTTGACGACGCCTTTGTACGCCGTGCGCGCGCCTTCGCCCAACGCGTCGGCGAACAGCGCCGCGTCAATTTTTTCGCGCTTGTCCACGCCGCGCGCAAAGCCGCGCAAAATTTGCGAAAGGATGACGCCCGAATTGCCGCGCGCGCCCAATAACGCGCCGTGCGAAATCGCCGCGCTGATTTCGCCGGCGTTGAGCAGCGCGCTCGCGTTGGCTTGGCGCATGGCGGCTTGCATCGTCAACAACATATTGGTGCCCGTATCGCCGTCGGGGACCGGGAAAACGTTGAGCGAATTGATAAAATGCGCGTTGCGTTCGAGCCACACCGCGCCCGCGCCGAAAATCCGTTTCAAGTCGTTCCCGTCCAGCTCTTTGAGCGGGGAGCGTTCTGTCGTAAAAGCGTCCAAGAGTATCCTGTCCGAAATAAATTTTTCGACGCGTCAATGGTCGTCGCTGACGCGCAGCCCCTGCACATGCACATTCACTTGCGCGACGGTCAAGCCGGTGTCGCGCTCGACGATATATTTTACGCGATTCTGGATGCCGACGGCAACCTGACTGATGCGCGTACCATACTCGATAATGACGTACAAATCAATCACAACTTGCCCGCCGTGGCATTTGACGTATACGCCGCGCCGAAAATTTGCGCGCGGCAAAAGCGCCGCCATGTATTCGCGCGAATCTTTGGGCGCCATGCCGACGACGCCATACGCTTCCAACACCGCCAAACCGGCGATGCTCTCGATGGCGCGCGGCGCAACCTCAATCCGTCCCAAATACGGTTCCGTCATTTTTCAAAATTTGCCCGTCGCATTGGCTTGTGCTAATATACTGCCCGCCGAATTTTGGCGCTTTTTTGTTGCCTGCGCGTTCGCGCGCAGGCGCGTGTCTTTTTTCTCAAAGGAGTTTATCAGCAATGGCAATGCGATGTGAGTTGTGTGGCAAAGGTCCGCAATATGGACGCGCGGTCAGTTTCTCGAAAAAGGCGACGCCGCGCCGCTTTTTGCCGAATCTCGCCTACCGCAAGGTGACGGTGAACGGCAAGGAACAACGGCTGCGCGTGTGCGCCAACTGCGTGCGAACGTTGAACAAAAGCGCTAAAGGAAACTTTGCCAAAAGTCTTGCTAAAACTGCGTAACGCTTACGCAGTTTTTTTTATTCCGCGATACTGCGCCGCAACGCGGCAATGTGTTCCGCAATCGTCGCGCCGGGCGCAAATACCGCCGTCCCCGCAATCAATATATTCGCGCCCGCTTGCGTACAGCGCGGCGCGGTGTGAAGCTCGACCCCGCCGTCCACTTCAATATCCAACTCTGGATTTTGCGCGTCCGCCATTGCGCGCAGCCGCGCGATTTTGGGCAGCATAGATTCGATGAACGTTTGCCCGCCAAAACCCGGATTCACCGTCATGACGTTCACTTGCGTCACATACGGCAAAATTTCTTCCAACATGACGAGCGGCGTATGCGGATTGATGGCGACGCCGGGCTTGACGCCCAGCGCGTGAATCTGCTCGACGACGCGATGCAAATGCTGACACGCCTCCACATGCACGGTCAAGAGGTTCGCGCCCGCGTCGGCGAATCGCGCCAGATAATTTTCCGGCGCGCGAATCATCAAATGCACGTCGAACGGCAGCGTCGTATATTTCCGAATCGCCGCGACGACGACGGGCCCCAGCGTGAGGTTGGGGACAAACTGCCCGTCCATCACGTCAATGTGAATGTAATCCGCGCCCGCGTCGCTCGCCGCGCGCACCTGTTCGCCCAACCGCGCGAAATCGGCAGCCAAAATTGAGGGCGCAATTTTAATTGTTCTCATGCTGTTTGCCGCGCGGCTAATTTGTTCGCCTGCTGCCGCAATTGTCCGCAGCCCGCCGCAATCTCGATGCCTTTTTCCACGCGCAGCGTCGTGGGAACGTTTGCCGCGCGCAAGATCTTTTCAAATTGTTTGACGCGCGCATAGGGCGTGCGGCGGTACGGCGCCGCGCTTGTCGGATTCAACGGAATGAGATTGACGTGGCACAACATGCCGTGCAGTAATTGCGCCACCGCCTGCGCGTGCGCGGGACTGTCGTTGACGTTATCCATCAACGCGTATTCGAACGTCACGCGGCGATGCGTCGCGCGCACATAGGCGCGGCACGCGTGCATCAATTCGCGCAAAGGATATTTGCGATTCACCGGGACCAATTCATCGCGCAGCGCGTCGTCCGCCGCGTGCAGCGAGACGGCGAGATTCACTTGCAAATCTTTTTCCGCCAGTTGACGAATGCCGTCCACATAGCCCGACGTCGAAACGGTGATGCGCCGCGCGCCCATGCCCAAACGCGCGGGGTCGGTGAACGCTTCCAGCGCGCGCCACGTCACGTTAAATTTCATGAACGGTTCGCCCATGCCCATAATGACGAGGTTGGTCAAAGGCAAGGCGTGTCCCGCGCGTTTTTCTTGGCGTGCAAAATATAAAACTTGGGCGACGATTTCGCCGAGCGTGAGATTGCGAATGAATCCCGCTTGCCCCGTTTCACAAAAGGGACAGCCCACCGGACAGCCGACTTGGGTCGAGATACAAACCGTGCGCCGCGCGACGTTCGGCGCGTCGGCGACGTCTTCGGGGCTGCCCGGCGCGTCGAGATAACGCATCAAAACAGTTTCGACGGTTTGCCCGTCCGCCATTTGAAACAAAGTTTTTTGCGTCAAGCCGTCCGCCGAGCGCTGCGTGACGAGCGGCGTCAACGCGCCGATGCGCGTTTCTTGCTGCAAACGGGCGCGCAGCGCGTGCGGCAGATTCGACATGGCGTCGAAATCGTCGGCGAGTTCGTGATACAACCAGCGTTGAATTTGTTTGACGCGATAAACCGGCTCGTTCCAACGCGCTAGCAAGCCGGTCAGTTCGTGCGTATCCAGATTCAACAGGTCGAGGCGTTTTTCCGTCACGAACGTTCAACGCCTCGACGCGCGATTGGCGAGCGCGACATAATACAACAAATTCAGTAACGTGCTTGCCGCCGCCGCCACATAGGTCCATGCCGCCGCGCCCAAAACTTTTTGCGCGCCTTGTAATTCTTGCGGCTGCATCAAGCCGCTGGCTTGGAGCATTTGCAGCGCGCGTTTGCTCGCGTCAAATTCGACGGGCAGCGTCACGAGCGCAAAGAGCGCCATGCCGGACAAGAGCAAAATGCCAATCCACATCACGATGGGATTGACATTCGCTTGCGTAGCGAGACACAAGCCGAGAAAAAATACGATATAGCCCAACTTGGAGCCGAGATTGACAATCGGCACAATCGCCATCCGAAAATTGAGCGGACCGTAATTTTGCGAATGTTGCAGCGCGTGGCCCAATTCGTGCGCGGCGATGCCGACGGACGCGACGGATGGATTCTGCGCCACTTCGGCGGACAAAAAGAGCGTGCGGTTGCGCGGATCGTAATGGTCGGTCAGTTTGCCGGGCGTGCCTTGAATTTGCACCTGGCCCTGCAAGCCGACCTGCCGAATCAAAATCTCGGCGGCTTGGACGCCCGTAACGCCGCGCGCATTGCGGACGCGCGCAAAATTGCTGTACGTGGAATTGACTTTCCACTGCGCCCAGAGCGTCAGAACGATTCCGGGAATCGCCAGCATCAAATAGAGCGGGTCAAAGAAAAACATGGATTATTTTCACCGTATTGGCAGAGCGTCCTAAGTATATGCGCGCAGGGCGAATAGTCAATAGGTTTCCGCCCACGCGTTTTGCAATGCAATCAAATTGTCAAAAATGAAATCGGGTTGATACCGGTTGCGTTCCGCTTCCGCGCGCGTCGAAACGCCTGTCAAAACCATGAGGGTCGTCAAACCGATGGCTGCCGCGCCGTCAATGTCCGTATCGAGACGGTCGCCGAGCATCGCGGTTTCGTCGCGCGTCGCGCGCGTCATTGCCAACGCGAGATCGAACATGGGGCGGTATGGCTTGCCGATGATGAGCGGCGCGGCGTCGGTGGCGGCGGCGACCAGCGCGACGAGCGAACCCGCGCCCGGCGTCAATCCTTCCTCCGTCGGCAGCGTGCGGTCGGCGTTGGTGGCGATGAATTTGGCGCCGCGCCGAATTTCGAGCGTTGCGCGTTTCAATTTTTCATAATTCAAATTCCGGTCCAAACCCACAATTACCGCGTCGGCGTCCGCGTCCACGCTTTCGATGCGCGCATCGCGCAAGGCGTCCAGCAGCGCGCTTTCGCCGACGACGAACGCGCGTTTTACGTTTGGCATATTTTGCGCCAACCAACGCGGCGTCGCGTCCGCCGCCGTCAATACGTTTTCGGGCGCAACTTTGACGCCCATGCTTTGCATACGTTCGACGGTGTATGCGGCGCGGCGCGTGGCGTTGTTGGAAACGAGGATGAATTGAATTTCGCGCGCGCGCAGAAATGTGAAAAATTCGCGGACGCCGGGCAGCGCTTTTTGCCCGACCCATAAAACGCCGTCCATGTCAATCAACAGCGCGCGGATTGAAGCGAGTGATTTGGTCATTCGAGCGGCAGATTAAATAAGGTGGCAATGACGAATTTGAGAACGTATTGCAAAATTGACAGGACGATGATTGCCACCATCGGGCTAAGATCAATTTGACCCATCGGCGGAATGAGTCGTTGAAACGGCGTGAGAATCGGCTCTGTGATGCCGTAAATAAATTCCGCAATCGGATGATAGCGATACTGCGGCAGCCACGAAAGAATGATGCGCCCGAATATCAACACCAGTACGATATTGAAAAATAAATCAATGGTGGTATTCAGGACTTGCCCGATGTCCATATTCAGCCCCGTTGTCCAAAAATCGCGCGTCCGATGCGGACGAGCGTCGCGCCTTCTTCAATCGCCACTGCGAAATCGTCGGTCATGCCCATCGAAAGTTCATGCCACTGCGCGTGCGGAAAACGCGCCGCGAGTTCGTCGCGCAAACCGCGCAGCGCGCGGAAAAACGGGCGCGCTTGTTCCGCCGTCGCGACGAGGGGCCCAATCGTCATCAGACCTTGCACGCGCAGCGCCGGCAGCGCGGTAATTTTTTCGACCGCCGATAAAAAATCCGCGCGCGGTTCCGTCGCAAAACCAAATTTTTGCGGGTCGCCGCCGATGTTCACTTGCAGCAAGACGGGAATGATTTTGCGCGCGGGCAGCGCGTGGCGGTTCAGCGTTTCGGCGAGGCGCAGCGTGTCCACCGACTGCACCACGTCAAAGAGCGCGACCGCCTCGCGCGCTTTGCGCCGCTGCAAATGACCGATCAAATGCCAACGCAACGGCGCGCCGTCGAGTTGGCGTTTGACGGCGGGAATTTTTTCGCTCGCCTCTTCGACGCGATTTTCGCCCAGATCGCGCGCGCCCGCGGCGTACGCTTCCAGAATCGCTTGCGCCGGAAACGTTTTGCTGACCGCGACGAGCGTAATTTCGTCGGGCGAACGTCCGGCGTGGCGCGCCGCCGTATAGATTTGTTCGCGCACCCGCGCGAGATTTTCTGCAACCGACATGCCTGTCCGTTTCGAGGAAAATGATTAGCGCAGCGCAATCAACGCGGCGAAACGTCCCGTCGTCGCGTTCTCGCGCCGCCACGAATAAAAATCGTGCGTGTGGTCCGCCGTGCATACGCCGGCGATTTCAATTTCGCGTACGCCCAACGCGCGCAGTTGAACGGCGTTGGCTTGCCATAAATCCAGATGCGTCGCGCCGTTGTGACGCAATAATTGCGCGTGCGTTTCGGGAAAAGCCGTTTCGATGCGCGCGCGTACGTCGGCGCCGATTTCGTAACAACAGGGTCCGATGGAGGGTCCAATGCACGCAATCAAATCCGGCGCGCGCGTGTCAAACGCGTCCTGCATCGCGCGCACCGTGTTGGCGACGACATGCGAAACCGTGCCGCGCCAACCGGCGTGAGCGACGCCAATCGCCCGATGCGCGGGGTCGTACAACAAAATCGGCACGCAATCGGCAAAGCGCAGCATCAGATTGACGCCGCGCTCGTTCGTAATCAACCCGTCCACGTCTGGAACGCGCGTCCCGCGTTCGCGCGCGGTCACGCGCGTCACGCGGTCGGCTTGGGCTTGGGACGCGTCCACCGTTGCCGCGCGATTTATTTCGAGCGCCGCGTGAACGCGCGTTAAATTTTCTTGCACGCGTTCCGGCGCGTCGCCGACGTGCGCGCTCAGGTTCAACGTGTCAAAGGGCGCGGGGCTGACGCCGCCGTGCCGCGTCGTGACGCCGTGCGCCAGATTTTCAAATTCCAATAAACGTTCCGCTTGATACAACACCGTGCCATGTATTGAATTTCGCAGCATAAGCCCGATTGTAGCACAATTCGGATTTTTGTTTGTTTGACGCGGGCGGCGAAACAAGAAACCGAGTTTCGTTTGAAACTCGGTCTGGGCGGTCAGATATGCAGTTGAATTACAGATAGAGTCCAGATATTGGTTTTGACGTTTTGCGTCAGGTCAAACGTTCCGTCGGCGCTGCGGACCCGAAAACACAAATGCGGATTGCGTCCGGTTTTCGTCCAGCAGCGTTCAACCGCTTGGACCTCGTGCGTTTTGCCGCGCCACCGGAAACGCTGCGGAAAATAACCAAAGCGCTTTTCTTGAATCTCGACCGCGTCGCAGCGAATGGCGCGCGGATTGCGTTTGGTTGGCGCGCTGCGGCGAACGGAACGGGTTCCCGCGCCGACGCGCGAAAGCATGACAGATGATTCAGCGCTCAACGTTTTGGCTCCTTTTATTCTTCGCCGATGATGCGCCATTCGCGCGCGTCCACCGCGTTGGCGTGTTCGTGCAGGAATAGAGTCGGCGTTTGATTCCACGACAAGGGAAAATTCGGCGGCAATTGTCCCGGCGCGAATTGACCTTGCGGCGTCAGCACAATGATTTGCGGCGGCGGCATGGGCGGCGTTGGCAGCGTCTGCGGCGCGGGACGATACGCGACGCGCGCCGGCGGCGGTTCCGCTTCAAACGTTTCGTCCGGCGCGTCCGGCGTTGGACGTTGGCGCAGCAGCGCAAGCATCAAGCCGACGGTGACGGGAACGCTCGCCGCGATGCCGCACACGACGCCGAACGCGACGTTCAACGTATCGGCGGAAACGCGTTCGACGGCATGATAGCCGATGGTCGCCAGCGTTATTGCGACCACAATCAGGGTTCCTGTTTTCACAAAACGATGCCTCTCTTTGGCGCAAATCTCTATACGATTTGGAGGCAGACCCTTCGGGTTTTCGGAAACCCGAAGGGTCTTTCTCCCCAAACCGATTAGGAATCTGCTTTAATCCGTCCAGCCCACGCAGCGTTCGTAATCCACCGTCTCTTGGTACGCTTGCGCGGCTGCATTGCCGAGCGGAGCATAGACGATTTCGGAAACGCCGTCCGCGTCGGGCGCCGCCGTCAGGGGCTGCGTCATTTGTTTGCGCGTCATTTGACCCGTCAGCCATTTTTGAATCTGAATGATTTTGGATTTGGGTTCGGGCGCGTACGCCGCGCGTTCTTCGGCGGCGACGCGCTGCGCGGCTTGGGCGATTGCCGCTTGCTCTTGCGCTTTTTTCTGCGCGGCGGCTTGGGCGCGTGCGACCAACGCGGCGGCGGCGGGCGAAAGCGTTTCGGGCGCGGCGGCGTTTTGCGGCGGCGCGGACGCCGGAGGCGCGCTTGGCGCGGCGCGTTTCGACGGCGCGTTTTGCGGCGCGCGTTTCGCGCGCGGCGGCGCGGCAGCGTTGACGCGCGCGGCGGACGTTGGCGGCGGCGCGCTCGGCTGCGCGCGCGTCACGCGTGAAATGCCGTCTGGCGGAATTACGTTCGGCAAACGCAAGGGACAGCCCGCGCAATCGCGCGGCGAATGGATGGGAATGGTTTTGGCGGCGCACGCGGCTTGTTTGAACGTCATTGCCGCGGGCGCGTCGTTCCACACTTCGACGCGCCCTGTCGCAAACCGCACGGTGATGGGCGTCGAGACCTGTCGCTCTAGACTCGCGCGCAAGTTTTGGCAGTTGATAGCTTGGACCGGGCAGGCGCGGCACAATTCCGCCGACACTTGACGGTCGCCGTTCTTGACGAGTTGGCAGAGGATGCGTCCGTGCGCGTCCACCTGACGAAATTGACAGGGCTTGAGATTTTCCATTGCGGATGATTAACGGGCGGCTGCCGACGTTTGCAAATCATGCCTCGTGTTTTCTGAGGATCGCCAAAACGCTGCCGCGAATTTCGATTTCGGAAAAACGCAAGTATTCGGGCGGCGCGGCGGGATTGGGCGCTTGGGCGCGCACGCGTCCGTTCTCGCGATACAAATAGCGCAGCGTGGTGCGTTTTGCCGCGCGCAGATACACCGCCAACAATTCGCCGTCCGCGAATTGCGCGCCGCGTTTGACAATGACGCGGTCGCCGTCGTTCAACAGCGCGTCTTGCATGGCGGCGCCGTACGCGCGCAATAAAAAGGTATCCGTTTCGTCTTGAAATAAACCCGCGGCGAGTTCGCTCAATTCATCGCGTTTGGAGGGCGCGTCAAAATTGGGCAAGGGCAGAACGGATGCGCGGCGGCGCGCGAGCGGCGTTTTCAATAACACGAGACTGCGGCTGACGCCCGGCGTGAAAGCGAGATAGCCCTGTTGAGCCAGCCGTTTCACATCGCGCGCCACATGGTCGTTCGAGACCAAACCGACGGCGGCGCCAATTTCGCGGTACGTGGGCGAGCGTTGATGTTGACGCTGATAGCGTTCGACGAACGCGAGGATGCGCGCGCCGTGTTCATCCAACTGTGTCATAGCGGGACTCCTTTCGCGGAACCGTTTGATTCCGAACAAATAAAAACGTTGACACAGAACGAGTGTTCTATGGTTTCGATTATAGTAGAATTTTTGTTCTATGTCAATGGGCGCGCGATTTTTTTAAGGAAAGAGAAGGCGGGGCAGGGGCGGGGAAAAAAACAGACCTGTTCTTGTGAACAGGTCTATTGTGACGCGAGCCAAACGATAGGAAACGCTACGCTTTGACGTTTGCGGCGTTGAGACGTTTGGCGAGGCGCGATTTTTTGCGGGCGGCGGCATTCTTGTGAATGATGCCTTTTTGCGCCGCCGAGTCGAGTTCAATTTGCGCTTGGCGCACCATTTCGGCGGCGTTCTTGTCGCCGGCGGCGATCGCTTGCGTGGCTTTTTTGCTGACCGTGCGCGTCTTGGCTTTGACCAGACGATTGCGCTGACGGCGGCGCGCGCTTTTGCGAATTTCTTTTTGGGCGGCAGATGTATTAGCCAATGTGAATTCCTCCGATTTCCAATTCCGATAAAAACGGCGGGCTGACGCAGCCCGCGGGCGAAAAATTACGCTGCGCCATTCTACTTGAAAGCCCGAAAAGCGCAAAATTCGCGCGGGCGGGAACGCGGGCGGATAGTGTATAATTCGCGTTCGCGTATGAAAGCTTCTGCCGCCGCGACGACCGCGCGCCAACTCGCCGCTTCGACGGGCATCGTAATGTTTTTTTTCGTGCTGAGCCGCGCGTTGGGTTTGGCGCGCGAAATCGCCATCAGCTATCAATTCGGCACGTCCGCGCAGCTCGACGCGTACGTCGCCGCGTTTCGCATTCCGGATTTGCTGTTCAATTTGGTCGCGGGCGGCGCGCTGGCGTCGGCGTTCATTCCGCCGTTCTCGAAATTGTTGACCGACGGCGACGTGCGCGGCAGTTGGCGTTTGGCGTCCCAAGTCGTCAATTTGGTTTTTGTGATTGTCGCGGCGCTGTGCATCGTCGCGGCGCTGTGCGCGGAACCGCTCGTGCGCGCGACGGTGGGTTTTGGTTTTTCGCCGGCGCAGCAAGCGTTGACCGCGTCGTTGATGCGATTGATGCTGCTCACGCCGGCGGTGTTTGCGGTGAGCGGCATTGTGATGGGCGTTCTCAACGCGCACAATGAATTTTTGCTGCCCGCCGCCGCGCCCGTGATGTACAATCTGTCCATCATCGCGGGCGCGCTGCTGCTCGCGCCGCGCCTGGGCGTTTATGGTCTGGCAATCGGCGTGGTCGTCGGCGCGTTTTTGCATCTGGCGGTTCAAACGCCATGGCTGATTCGCCGCAAGATGCAGTACGTCGCGCGTTTGGGCGTACGCGACGCGGGCGTGCGCCAAGTCGTGCGGCTGGTCATTCCGCGCACAATCGGCATCGCGGCGGTGCAAATCAATTTTTTGGTCAATACCATTCTCGCGTCCACGCTGGCGGCGGGTTCGCTCGCCGCGCTCAATTACGCGTTCCTGTTGATTCTTTTGCCGATTGGCGTCATCGCGCAATCCATCGCGACGGTTCTGTTTCCAACTTTTTCGCGGCTCTATGCGGCGAATGATTTGAATGGCTTGCGCCGCGCGTTCTCGGCAGGTTTTCGCGTGACGTTGTTTTTGACCGTGCCGGCGACGGTGGGTTTGATGCTGCTCGCGCGGCCCATCATTGAAATTTTGCTGCAGCGCGGCGCGTTCACGGCGGAATCTACAAACATGACGCTGCTGGCGCTCGAACTGTTTGCGGTCGGGTTGTTTGCGCACGCGGGTTTAGAGACGCTTACGCGCGTGTTTTATGCGATGCACGACACCGCGACGCCGGTGAAAATCGGCATCGCGTCGGTGGTTTTGAATATCGCGCTGTCGCTCGTTCTCATCGGGCCGCTCAAGCAAGGCGGCTTGGCGTTGGCGAATTCGATTGCGACGATTTTGGAAACGTTCGCGCTGTTGTATTTGCTGCGTCCGCGTTTGCAGGGCATTGACGGGCGCGCGCTCGTGCGTTCGGCGGTAAAAATTTCTATCGGCGCGATAGTCATGGCGTTGACCATCGGATTGTATGAATTGACGCCGTTGGCGGCATCGCCGTTGGCGTTATTGTTCGGCGGCATCGTATTGGGCGGCGGCGCGTATTTTGCGACAACGTTGATATTGCGGAGCGAGGAAATTGCTCTGGCAAAAAAAAGTATAAAGTTAAAAGCTAAAAGCTAAAAGTAGAGACGTATCCACTTTTGGCTTTTAGCTTGAAACTTTTGACTTGAGTTTTATGTTTGCAGATAAATTTGCGGCGTATCAGAAACGCTATGACGATTTGCACAAGCTGATGGAAGACCCGGCGGTTTCGATGGACCCGACGCGTTTGCGCGAGATTACGCGCGAGGTGAGCGAACTTGAACCGTTGGTGGAAAAATATCGCGCGTACGTGACGACGGCGGACGCGTTGACGCGCACGGCGGCGATGGCGCGCGACGAAAGCGATTTGGAATTGCGCGCGCTGGCGCAAGAGGAAGCGGAACAGCTGAAACTCGCGCAGGAGCGAATTGAAAATGAAATGCGCGTGATGCTGCTGCCGCAAGACCCGCGCGACGGCAAGGATATTTATGTGGAAATTCGCGCGGGGACGGGCGGCGAAGAGGCGGCGTTGTTTGCGGCGGATTTGTATCGCATGTACACGCGTTACGCCGAACGGCAGGGTTGGCGCGTCGCGCTTGTGGACGAGAACCGCACGGGGCTGAAAGGTTTCCGCGAAGTGGTGTTTGAAATCAAAGGCAAGGGCGCGTTCTCGCGTTTGAAATACGAAAGCGGCGTGCATCGCGTCCAGCGCGTACCGTTGACCGAAGCGAGCGGGCGGATTCACACTTCGACCGCGACGGTGGCGGTGATGGCGGAGGTGGACGATATTGACGTGCAAATCAACGACAAGGATTTGAAAATTGATATTTTTCACGCGTCGGGGCACGGGGGTCAGAATGTGCAAAAAGTGGCGACGGCGGTTCGCATTACGCATCTGCCGACCGGTTTGGTCGTCGCGTGTCAGGACGAGCGTTCGCAATTGCAAAATAAATTGCGCGCCATGTCGGTATTAAAAGCGCGTTTGTACGAGATGGAATTGGAAAAGCAGCAGCAAGAGATTTATCAGGCGCGCAAAGCCCAAGTGGGCAGCGGCGAACGCGCGGAAAAAATTCGCACGTATAATTTTCCCCAAGACCGTCTCACCGATCATCGCATCGGGCTCACCGAACACAATCTGCCGGGCATTCTCGACGGCGACCTCGACCACATTATTGACGCGCTCGTGTTGGCGGATCAGACAGCCAAGTTGAGAGCGTTGGGGGTGGAGGCGTGAGGGCTAAAGAGACGAGGGGAGATGTCAACGGATAAAAAAGCGGATACGGAAAAAGACCTTTCGGGTTTTCAGAAACCCGAAAGGTCTTTATAATTCTCCCGTGTTAATCACCTCTCCCGAAACCATCCAAGAGGTTCTCGTCTCTGCCGTGCGCGCCATTGGCGTCCGAAATGGCTATGCGAGCGCGCGGCTGGAGGCGGAAATTTTGCTCGCGCATACGCTGAAAATTTCGCGCGCGCTGCTGCTCGCGCGTTTGGGCGACGCGATTGCGGACGCGGACGCGGCGCAGTTCGCGGGGATGGTGGCGCGGCGCGCGCAGGGCGAGCCGCTTGCCTATATCGTCGGGCATCAGGAATTTTATGGCCTCGATTTGATCGTGGACCGGCGCGTCTTGATTCCGCGTCCTGAAACGGAACATGTGGTTGAATTGGCGCTGCGCGCGCTGGAAAAAATTTCGCAGCCCGAACCCGTAATCGTGGACGTGGGCACAGGTTCCGGCGCGATTGCGTTGGCGCTGGCGCATCGCACGACGCGCGCGAAAATTTTCGCGACGGATCTTTCGCCCGACGCGCTCGCCGTCGCCAAAATGAACGCCGCGCGTTTGCATTTGAGCGAATGGGTAACGTTTTACGAAACCGATTTGCTGCAAGGCGTTCCCGCGCCGATTGAACTGATTACCGCGAATCTGCCGTACATTCCGTTGGAACGCTTTGAACGGCTGCCGCGCGAAATTCGGCAGTACGAGCCGCGCACGGCGCTGCTCGGCGGCTTGGACGGTTTGAGCGTAATCCGTCGGCTCTTGGCGCAAATCGAACGTTATGTCGCGCGCAAAGGTTTTGTCTTTATGGAAATCAGCGAAGAGCAGGGCGCCGCGGCGAGAAATTTGGTTCAGACAATCCTGCCGCGCGCGCAGGTCGAAATCCATCAGGATTTGGAAGGCCTCGACCGCGTGGTCGAGATACGGTTAATTGACGCCTAGCGCGTGTTTTGATTTTGGACGCGGATGACACAAACCATTGTATTGCCGTTGACGGAACCGGACGCGTTTTTGCGCGCGCTGAAATTATTGCGCGCGGGCGAAATCGTCGCGCTGCCGACGGATACGGTGTACGGCATCATGGCGGACGGGTACAACGCGGACGCGATTGAAAAATTATTTAGCGCCAAAGACCGTCCGTCGCGCAAAGCGATCCAAGTGTTGATTGCGGACGCGGCGGATTTGGAGCGGGTCGCTTGGTTTGCGTCGCCCGGCGCGCGGACGTTGGCGGAAACGTTTTTCCCCGGGGCATTGACGCTGGTCGTCAAGGCGCGCGCCGACCTGCCCCAAAATTTGCGCGCGGCGACGGATACGATTGGCGTGCGTTTGCCCGACGCGCCGTTTGTGCGCGAATTGGCGCGCGCGTTGGGCAGACCGCTCGCGGCGACGAGCGCGAATCGTTCGGGCGGCGCGAATCCGCGCACCGCGCAGGACGTTCAAAAAGATTTGGATGGACGCGTGCCTTTGATTCTCGACGGCGGCGCGACGCCGGACAATGTGGCGTCCACCGTTTTGGATTGCACCGTCGAGCCGCCGCGCGTTTTGCGCGCGGGCGCGCTGGCGATTGACGACGTGGCGCGCGCATTGCACGTTTCGCGTGAACAACTTGAGAGAACCGATGGAGCCCGCTGATTGGTTTGGCGACGCCGCCGCGCTGCGCGCCAGACTGCGCGCGCCTCTGACGCGCGGCGAAATTTTCGCCTTGACGCTCAGCGCTGCAATCGCGTTTTTGTTTGTTTGGGTCCGTCTGGACAACGGCGGCGCGTATTATGACCTCAATCTGTATCTCGGCGCGGCGCAGGGAAATTATTACGGTTACTATTACGCGTATTGGGTCTTGCCGTTTTTTCGCGCGCTGAGTTTGCTGCCCATCCCGTTGAGCCACGCGTTTTGGGCGGGTTTGAATATCGCGGGAATTTGGTTTGCGTGCCGCATCTTGGGCGGACGCGGCACGTTGGCGCTGATTTCTTTTCAGGCGCTATACAGTTTGATTTTTGGACAAATCACGGGCGTATTGGTCGGCGCGTTGGCGGTCTTGCTGTGGGCGATTGCGGAAAAACGATTTTGGCTCGCCGGCATCGCGTTGACCATCGCGCTGACGAAACCGCAATTGGGTTTGATTCCCGGTCTGGCAATCGTGCTGTTGAGCTCCATCGCCTGGCGCGCGCGGCTGCAAATCGTTTTGACGCCGCTCGTCGCGGCGGGCGCGTCGTTTGCGTTGTACGGGTTCTGGATTCCGGACGTGATTGCGCGCATCCGCGAGCTGCCGCCCATCGCGCTTGCCAGCATTTCGCTGTGGCAGTGGTTGGGTTGGGCGACTCTATTGTTTTGGCTGCCGCCGCTTGCGCTGCCCATGCCGCGCAAGACGCGTTTGATTTTGCTGACGGCGACGAATGCGCTGGCGCTGCCGTACTATCAACAAGCGGATTTGATTTTGTTGTGGGCGATGCCGCTCGGCGCGCTCGCGCTGCTGGGAAATCTGGGTTATGTGTTTTTCATCGGCAAGTACACGGCGCTGCAAATCTTGGTCCTTGTCCCGCTCGGCGTGTATTTGAAACTCGTCTATGACGCGAGCGCGCGGTGGCTGGCGCGGCGGATGCGACGCGCGACGCCATGAAAACGTTGGGCATTGACGCCAGCCGTGCGCTCACGGACGCGCCGACGGGGACGGAATACTATTCGCGCGCGCTCATTGACGCGCTGCTGCGCGCGGAATCGGATTTTCGTTTCCGCTTGTACACGCGCACAGTCCCGCCGCGCGATTTTTTTCCGCCGACGCGCAATTACGAAATTCGCGCCATGCCTTTTCCGCGCTTGTGGACGCATCTGCGTTTGGCGTATGAAATGCTGACGCGCCCGCCCGACGCGCTGTTTGTGCCCGCGCACGTTTTGCCGCCGTTTTATCCGCGCCTGGCGCTGGTCACGGTTCACGATTTGGGGTACCGTTATTTTCCCGCCGCGCACAAGCCGCTCGCGCGCGCGTATTTGGATTGGTCCACGCGTTGGAATGTGCGCGCGGCGCGCGTCGCGCTGGCGGATTCCAACGCCACGCGCGACGACATGATAAAATTCTACGGAACGCCGCGCGAAAAAATTCGCGTGATTTATCCGTCTTACAACGCGCGCATTTTCAAACCGTGCGACGCGACGGAACGCGCGCGGACGCGCGAAAAATACGCGCTGCCGGAAAAATATATCCTCGGCGTCGGCACGGTGCAGCCGCGCAAAAATTACGCGCGGCTCGTCGAGGCGTTCGCCGCGCTGCCGCGCGAGTACGCCTTGGCGATCGTCGGAAAAAAGGGTTGGGCGTTCGATGCGCTGACGGCGCGCGTGCGCGCGTTGGGGCTCGAGACGCGCGTCCGATTTTTGGATTACGCGCCGCTCCAAGATTTGCCCGCATTGTATGCCGGCGCGCAGTGCGCGGTTTTGCCGTCGCTGTACGAAGGATTCGGTTTTCCCGCGCTCGAAGCGCAAGCGTGCGGCGTCGCGTTAGCGTGCGCCAATACGTCGTCGCTGCCAGAGGTCGCCGGAGACGGCGCGGAATTTTTCGACCCGCTGCGCGCGGACGACATTGCGCGCGCGCTGCGAAATGTGTTGGACAATCCCGCGCGCCGCGCGGAATTGATTGCGCGCGGAGTGGAAAACGTCCGACGTTTTTCGTGGGAACGCGCGGCGCGCGAAATTTTGGAAATTGTGAGCGCGCGCGCTGCCGCGCCCATGAAATAACGTTGACGACATGACGGGATGAATGATTGAAATGCCGCGTGCGCTTTTGTTTTTGCTTTTAACGGTCGTTTTGCCGCTCGCCGCGTGCGTGCCGCAAGCGGTCCCCACGGTCGCCGTCGCGCCGCTGCCCACCGAAACGCCGACGACGATTCCCACTCCGCTTCCCGACGTGAATTTCGACGCCGCGCACGCGTTGGCGTACGCGCGCAAATTGGCGGTGGATATTGGCAGCCGCGCGGCGGGGACGGACGGAAACGCACGCGCGGCGGATTTTATCGCGCGCGAATTCGAGGCGGACGGATTGCAAGTCACGCGTCAGCCCTTTACGTTCGAGAGTTGGCGCGACAACGGAACGACGGCGCGGCTGCTGACGCCCGAAATAAAATCGCTCCAAGCCCAAGCGCTCGAATACAGTCCGGGCGGAAAAATAGAAGGCGCGTTGGTCTTGGTCCCCGGTCTCGGCACGCGCGACGATTTCGCGCGAGTGAATGTGCGCGGCAAAATCGCGTTGGTGAAACGCGGAACGCTGCCGTTTGCGGTCAAAGCCGCGAACGCCGTCGAAGCGGGCGCTCGAGCGCTTTTGATTTATAACGACCAACCGCAAATTTTCGCCGGCGCGCTGCGCGAACGCGCCGAGATTCCCGTCATTGCGTTGAGCGGCGCGAGCGCGGCGGAAATTTTACAGGCGTTTCAAGCGGGCGCGGTTCGCGTTCAAATCGTCAGCGATACCGCGCTGGAACGGCGCACGGGATACAATATCATCGGCACGCTGCCCGGCGCGCGCGCCGAGACGATTGTGTTGGGCGGGCATTACGATTCGGTGAGCGCGGGGCCCGGCGCGGGCGACAATGCGTCCGGCATGGCGACGCTGCTTGAACTCGCGCGCGTGCTGAGCGCGCGCCCCAAGCCGCAGCATACGTTGGTCTTGATCGCGTTCGACGCCGAAGAATTGGGTTTGCTCGGTTCGCGCGCGTACGTGGAAAATTTGGCGGACGAACAAATCGCCCAAACGCGCGCCATGCTGAATTTTGACATGCTCGGCGCGGGAGGCGGACCGCTGCTTTTGATGGGCGACGGCGGCGTTGGGCTGCTCGCGCGCGCGAGCGCGAAACAATTGCAGATTGACGCGCGCAGCGGCGCGCTGCCGGCGAACGCGAGCAGCGACCATGAATCGTTCGCGCGGCGCGGCGTGGATACCGTTTTCTTTATGCGCGATTATAAACTGCTGCATACGCCCGACGATACGATTGACCAGATTCATCCGGAATTTTTGGACGAAGCGGGCAGGGTGGCGCAGCGTGTGTTGGAACGGCTCGACGCGGCGCCGTAGGTTTGGGAAATAATTTGGACGCGCCAAGCGGCGGCGCGATAGGGCGCGCGAGAAAAAAATTTTTCTCGCGCGCCTTTTTATTTTGACGCGCGTTGGAACGTCTGACGAAATTTTGACGTCTATTTCGCAACAACACAGTTTTGGTGAATTGAAACGTTTGCCGCAGGCGCGCCAAGCAAATTGTTCCATCGCCTTGAAATCCGGAGGAGGTTCATCATGTTTTCGTTTCGCACGATTGCGTTCGCCCTGGCGGGCGTCCTGTTCGGCATGCTGCCGTTTGTCAACGCGGCGCCGGTTTCGGCGGACGGGGTGGTGGTCGTTAATTGCCCGACGGGCAGCGCCCCGCAGACCCGCGCGGATTGCCCCGCGTATTTGCGCGTGAAAAATCACAACGTCACGGTCACGATTGACCATCAAGTGGCGCAGACGCGCATTGACCAGACGTTTGTCAACGACAGCGACTGGCAGCTCGAAGGCACGTATATTTTTCCTTTGCCCGAAGACGCCGCCATTTCCGATTTTGCCATGTATGTGGACGGCAAACGGATGGAGGGGCAAATTTTGGATCGTCAGCAAGCGCGTCAAATCTATGAGGACATTGTGCGCCGCCAGCGCGACCCCGCGCTGTTGGAATATCTGGGGCGCGGCGCGTTCCAGGCGCGCATCTTTCCCATTTTGCCGCACGCTGAACGCCGCGTTGAAATTTCGTATTCGCAGATTTTGAAAATGGAAAATGGGCTGGTGAAATATGTGTATCCGCTTTCGACGGAAAAATTTTCGCCGCAGCCCGTCGGCAGCGTCAGCGTCAACGTTGATTTGAAAGCGCCGCAAGCGCTCAAGGCGATTTATTCGCCCACGCACAATGTGTCGGTCGCGCGCGACGGCGATTACAAAGCGAAAATCGGTTACGAAGCGTCGAACGTCAAGCCCGACCGCGATTTCGTTTTGTATTACAGCGTCTCTGCCGACGACATTGGCGCGACCTTGTTGTCGTACAAACCGGACGCGAACGGCGACGGCTTTTTTGTGCTGTTGGTCAATCCCAAAGTGCAGGTCGAGCGCCAAAAGGTGGTCGCCAAAGACGTGATTTTGGTTTTGGACACTTCGGGTTCGATGAGCGGCGAAAAAATCGTCCAGGCGCGCAACGCGTTGAAATTCGTGTTGAATCAATTGCAGCCGGACGACCGTTTTAACGTGATTACGTTTGCGACGGGCCTCGTGTCGTACGCGCCGGGCAAACTCGTGCCGGCGAGCGAACGCGGCGACGCGATTCGTTTTGTGGACAAGATTCAAGCGAGCGGTTCGACCAATATCAATCGCGCGTTGTTGGAAGCGCTGGCGGCTGCGGATCAAGAACGACCGACGATCGTGATTTTTTTGACCGACGGTCAGCCGACGGTGGACGAAACCAATACCGAGCGGATTCTGGAAAACGTTAAACAAAACGCGCGGCGCAACGTGCGTTTGTTCACGTTCGGCGTGGGTGACGATGTGAATACGCTGCTGCTCGATTCATTGAGCGAACGGCAGCGCGGCGCGAGCGCGTATGTGCGTCCGGGCGAAGATATTGAAGAAACGATTTCGAGTTTTTACGCCAAAGTGTCCACGCCCGTGCTGTCGGATTTGCAGATTGATTTTGGCGGCGTCGAAACGTATGACGTGTTTCCGTATCCGCTGCCCGATTTGTTTGCGGGCACGCAGTTGGCGCTGGCGGGCAGATACAAGAATGGCGGCGCGGCGACGGTGACGCTGCGCGGCAATGTCAACGCGCAGGCGCAAAAATACGCGTTCGAGGATTTGAGTTTCGCGCGCGACGGCGGCGATAGTTTCATCGCGCCGTTGTGGGCGACGCGCAAAATCGGTTACTTGTTGTCGCAGATTCGTTTGCACGGCGAAAATAAAGAAGCGGTGGACGAAATCGTGGCGCTGGCGATTCGTTACGGCATCGTGACGCCGTACACGTCGTTCTTGATTCAAGAAGACGCGGACGTGTGGACGCAAGAGGGGCGCACCGCCGCGAGCAGCGCCGTGCAGCAAAATGCGCCGCCGCCGGCAGCCGCGCCGACGTCCGGCGCGGGCGCGGTCGGCATGAGTCAGGCGAATCAAGAAATGAAAGACGCGAACGCCGCGCCATCGTCGGGCGACGGCAAATTGAAACACGCGGGCGACAAAGCGTTCATTCTCCGCAACGGCGTGTGGACCGACACGACCTTTGTCCCCGAAAAAATGACGCCGACGAAAATTCCCTTCGGCAGCGCACAGTATTTCGATTTGCACACGCAGCATCCCGAATGGAACAAGTATGTAGCAGTGGGACAGCAGGTAATTTTTGTGGTGGATGGGGTGGCGTATGAAATTACGCCCGCGAGGTGAATCGTAGTATAGCGCCTCGTGCGCGTCAAAGAATGTAAAACAAAAACCGCGAATCTTTTTCGCGGTTTTTTTGTTTTGCCAAGTTTGGTGGATTCAATTTTCTGCATTCTGCAAGCTTTCGGAAAATTGAAACGCATCTTTCCGAAAGCTTGCCTTAACCTCGATTGGTTATGGATTGATTGTGGGGTTTGGTTCCAATGTCGGCAGTGGAACTGTCGTTCTCACAGGAATTGTCGGTACCATTTCCTCAAGTTGCTTGGGCAAAGTCAGCGCGGCAAGGTTTTTGACGTCAATCTCTCCTTGCCCGCCAAAGATGCGTTCCGCGATAGCATCTCCCGTCTCTGCGTCAATGATCTCTACCATTTGGGTAAAAAATGAAGGACTGGCGAGGGAACCTGGCGCTGTTCCTGGGCGCCCTATCACATTTCCCTGAAACACGATTAACCAAACCTTTTTCTCTGCATCTTTGGGAAGCGGCGCATTCTTGGGCAAGGGATGTCCCGTGACAAGTGTCATTGCTTGCACATAGGTCATAACCTGACCATGGATTCGCTTTGGTGGTTCTGTCAAACCACCAAAGATACTGTCATCCTGTGCATAGCTCAGCGCACGCGTCACCGCCAAATCTTCACCTAGAATGGATGACTTCGCAACACCCGTATTGATACTCAGGAGCAGAAACATGCCGACAAGTATACCCAGCGCGATGATCAATGCGCCGAGCATAAGCTTGGCGTTGCTCATTTTTTTCATTTGCAGCCTCCTTCGCCAGGCAATCTCTCTAATGAATTTTGACGTTCAAGTTCGGTAATACCCTTCTCGAAAACTCCTTATTTTGCGGGTATTTTTGGCGTTGATTACCGATTTTGATAGTCAAAACTCATTAGAGACCGAAAATCAGTTACGCCCAAAAACATGCCACGAACTGCAATTCGCGCCCGGATTGATATGATAAACGGCGTTCGTTATCAGGTCATTCGTGTTGCACAGCCCCCACCAAGCGCCATTGATAAAGTATGCGACATTATTGTTGTCCGAGGGGCCCATTCCTTGGTTTGGATTGGGAGTCTCGCCCCCGCTACTTGCATCGTCCAGTCTGTTCCAACCAGTCCAAACAACACCGATTGGATTATTCAGATCGTTAAAGTATACGCTCCAAACTTTCTTGGCAGTTCGCTTGACTTGATAATTGTATCCGATGCCCATGCCGGGAAACCCTCCCCAATTTGGAGCAGGATTACAATTCGGGGGCAGACAATTGATGTCCCGATAAACCCAATAAACACGCGGCACACCATTGGATTCCGGCTGGGATCCTTTCAGCCAGCCAATCTCGATAAAGTAGGTTTGCTCGGCTGTGATCTTTCTTCCCCCTGCACGCATATAGGACCACTTGCCTGTCGGATCGTCACGCAACGTGGGATTTGCTGTCACTATCGCGCTGTAGACGCCTTTGTTCTGGACATTGCCTATTCTCATTGCTTGCTCTAGTGGAGGAACACCTTGAGCGGTTACCACCTCTCCGTACTGTAGGTCCTCGCTTGTTGCGCCCACAACCCCGGTTGCCGCAAAAGCCAGCAGCAACAAGACAAGCAGTCTGATCGCGCGAAAATACATGGAATTACCGGACATCATACCTCCTTCAACATGTTCACCGCTGCCAACACATTCGCCACAATGCCGAATTGCCGCTTCAAACTGCCGAGGATCTCTATGATGGCGCATAGCGCAGAATTTCGAAAGGTTGAAACGATTCGCGCAAGTATTGAGTAAGATCTGATTTTATTATACCGTTCTAGACCAGCGAATTTCAATACTGCATGCGCTATTTTTTCAAAACTCGTCCCTCAAATGAGATTGCGATGCCGCGCGCGCCACACCGCCGTTGCGCGGTCATTCACCTCCAATTTCCGCAGAATGTTTTGCATGTGATTGCGTACCGTATTGACGCTGCTATGCAGCGCCTTTGCGATTTCTTTGTCGTTTTGCCCTTGCGCGACGAGTTGTAAGATTTCCAGCTCGCGCGGCGTCAGGCGCGGCGGCTCTGGATTTGCCGAGGCGGTTTCACGTTCGCGCGCGCCGTGCGCCGCCGCGCGGCACGCCGCAAGGAAATTCGCATGACCTATGGATGACGGCGCGCACGCATCCGCTCCCGCGTAACGCGCATCTTGTTGGAACAAGGCGCTGTCTGCGTGTTCGCTTATGAGAATGATTTTGATTTGTTCCGATTGCGCGCGCAAGGCGCGGCACAGGGCCAATCCATCGTGCGGACTGAAACTATGCCCGACGAGGGCAAGGTCAATGGTATTTTCGCGACATTCTGTGAGGGCGGTTTTTTGCTCTTGTACCCACGCGACAATTTGGAACTCGGTTCCAGCGAGGGCTTGGAACACGCCTTGATAAAACAGAAAACTTGGGTCAATGACCAAAACGCGCGTTACGACCGAATCCGTCATGATACCTCCATGAGAAATGCGGCGCGCGTTTAGCCGCTGGAGAAATTACTCGAACGAATGTGTATGCGTGTGTGTGGGGGGGGGCAAAACATTTCAATCAGACCTCCAAACAAGAATCGAACGATGCAATGTATGTTGGCGGAAGTATATGGAAAAGAATTGTCTTGGCAACGGCGTGTGGACCGACACGACCTTTGTCCCCGAAAAAATGACGACGACGAAAATTCAATTCGGCAGCGCGTCGTATTTCGATTTGCTCGCGCAGCATCCCGAATGGAGCAAGTATGTGGCGGTCGGCGAACGGGTGATTTTTGTGGTGAATGGCGTGGCGTACGAGATTACGGCCGCGAATTAGAGATGTAGTATAGCGCCTCGCGCGCGTTGAATAAAGAGAAAAAACGAAACCGCGTCGTCAAGGACGCGGTTTTGTTTGGTTCAATTGCTGGAGGGTAATGATAACCACTTGAAAGCGGTCACGGTTATCTCTCGTACAAGTTCCCCATTGCTTATCACCGTCATGCCCATAGGCAGTTCCGAATCAGCCCAGTAACGAACACGCGTGATAACTTCGTAGGCGTCTGTTTCGCACTTCCATGTCTCAGGATCGCATGGGACCTGCTCTGTGAAGGCGATCTCCATAAGCCCTGGTGTATCGGTGGGATGAACGGTCGCTCCCGGAATTTGTTTATATTTGGCGATACGAATTGGCACAAGCCATTCGTCGGGCGCATAGAATCCTTCACTTGGATCCACTTTGCTTTCAAAGGCGCCGAACCTTTTGTCGTTGCCTCGGATTGTCTCGCCGGATACCTCCGAGAAACTACCTACGGTATCGGGCGCGGCGGTTTCCTCCAAGACATCTGAACGCCAATGGAGTCGGTCTATATACACCAGTCGCGCAGCTCGATGTTGGGGCGCGCGTTCCTGCCCGCTATAAAGGCGCCAATCTTTGTATACCATCTCGAACGCTGGCCAATCAAGCTTTCGAGGCGCGCTTTGCGCATTGTACATGTTTAACCAACCCGCGAACCCCAACACAGACGCGAGCGCGCAGAAAAGGAACACGATTCTCATCCGATGCCGATTCATTTCAAGTCTCCTTTCGTAGTTGTCTGGAGGATTGTCTATTGTGGCAGAACCATCGCATTTACTCCGTCGCCAGCGCACGCGCCTCCGCCATATTGCTGACTCGTGCGGCCATTCAAATTGTGTTGCGTTATGCTGCTGCACCAGAGCCAGCAAGTCGACGGATTGTTGACATCACATTCTTGATAGCGCAATCGTATCGTAACTGCTGAATTACCCGGAACTTGTACGGCGCTTCCAGCATTACGTTTCACGTCCCAGACGATATTGGTAAACCAGAAGTTCCCAATTTGTGCTGTTGGCTATCGCAGCATAGCGGATCCAAGTGCAATAGTATTTCGGCGGAACATTATCATCGCATGTTTTCGGCGTAACCAGTAAAACTGCCTCCCCGCTCTCTGGGTCTTGGCCAGAGTCCGGATCTTCAGCCAGCGCCATCCCACCTGTCAGAACGCCAAAAGCTATGGACAATAGTGTAATGCCCAATACCAGAGAGAGCCACTTACGTAGATGCATTTAAACGTCCTCCATGATAAGATTTGATTCTATTATAGCGACTCGGCAGGGGCAAAAGCAATAGTGCATGCACTATTTTTCCAAAACTCGCGTTCCCTCAAATCCATCCGCGATGCCGCGCGCGCCACACCGCCGTTGCGCGGTCATTCACCTCCAATTTCCGCAGAATGTTTTGCATGTGATTGCGTACCGTATTGACGCTGCTATGCAGCGCCTTTGCGATTTCTTTGTCGTTT